>Ga0272444_10000046_pt1 | contig 158726 bp, 140 predicted proteins | sample SSMForm13_FD_201033 | JGI IMG/M metagenome (GOLD analysis project Ga0272444, IMG submission 201033) | Marine sediment archaeal communities from Little Sippewissett salt marsh, Falmouth, MA, United States - SSM-Form-13 | ecosystem: Environmental > Aquatic > Marine > Wetlands > Sediment ...
CTTTTTCGTGAACGGACGATGGGTCAGGAGGAAGAGGTTCGAAAGGTCTCGGCGCGGATGCCGTACCGCCGAAGCAACTGCTGAAGGGACTGCCGCTCCAGGCCGCAGGCCTTGGCAGCGTGCGTTACGTTGCCTGCATGGCGAATCAAGAGGCGGGTGAGGTACTCGCGATTGAAGGTGCGAAGGACAGTTTCCTTGGCCTCGCGATAGTTCAGGTGATCCAGCTGCCCGGCTTGAAGGGAAGGATCTCCGGTATCCCCCTCTCCGCCGCAGGGTGCGGGCATGGCCAGGGTCTCATCGCGCGCCATGATCACCGACCGTTTGAGCACGTTCTCCAACTCCCGGATGTTTCCCTGCCAGGAATTCTCAAAGAGGGCCTCCATAAAGCCCGGAGGGATGCGCAGCCCCGGGCGGTCGTACTCCCTGGCAAAACGCTTGAGAAAATGCTCCACGAGGTCCGGGAGATCCTCGAGGCGTTCCCGCAGAGGAGGAAGCTCGATGGTCACGACGTTCAGGCGGTAGTAGAGATCCTCCCGAAAGGTCCCGGCAGCCATCTGCTCCTGGAGGTTGCGATTCGTAGAAGCCACAACCCGCACGTCCACGGTGTGGCTCTGCGTGGAGCCCACCGGCTTGATCTCCCGTTCCTGGAGCACGCGAAGGAGCTTGGTCTGGAGGGGCGCCGGGAGGTCTCCGATCTCGTCCAGGAAGATCGTACCGTGATCGGCCTCCTGGAAAAGACCCTTCTTGTCCTGCTTGGCATCGGTGAAGGCGCCTTTTACGTGGCCGAAGAGCTCCGTTTCCAGGATGTTTTCCGGCAGGGCCGGACAGTTCACGGCCACGAAGGCCCGGTTCGCCCGGGGGGAGAGGCGATGAAGTGCCCGGGCCACAAGCTCCTTTCCCGTTCCGGACTCGCCCGTGACGAGCACGGTGGCGTCGGTCTTTCCCACCATACGAAGGGTCTCGAAGATTTCCTTCATCTTCGGGCTCGACCCGACCATGCCCTGAAACCGGTCCCCTCCCTGAATGAGCGCCTGGAGACTCTGGTTCTCGTGAAGTAGGCGGTGGTACTCCATGGCCTTCTTGAGCGTGAGAACCAGCCGAGTGTTTTCGAACGGCTTGGTCACGAAGTCATAGGCCCCTTTCCGAATGGACTCCACGGCCAGATCGATCACCCCGTAAGCGGTCATCATGATGACCGTAGGGCCTTGCGGGAAGGTTCGCAGGCGATCCAGGACCTCCATGCCGTCCAGGTCAGGCATTCGAATGTCCAGGAGCACGAGCGACACGGGCCCCGCCTCCACTGTTTCCAGCGCCTGCCTCCCGGAGGAGGCGGTGAGGATCTCCCACTCCAGCTCCGATGCCAGGGTCCGCCGAAGCAGGGCAAGCATATCCGGCTCGTCGTCTACTATGAGCAGTCGTTCCTTGCTCTCCATGATTCCATGCCTTGTTCACACGAACTCGGCAGCGCCCCGCTCAGGAGGCTTCCTGCCCTGCCCCCAGGGGAAGGCGAACCGTGAATGTGGTCCCCTCGCCCGGACGGCTCTTCATTTCGATTTCCCCGCCGTGCTCCTGGATAATGCCGTAGCTGACTGAAAGACCCAGGCCTGTGCCCATGCCGGTAGGTTTGGTCGTAAAAAATGGATCAAAGATTTTGGGCTGAATCTCCTCCGGAATGCCGCAGCCGTTATCGGCCACCCGAATTACGAGCACACCCTCCTCCGGGATACTTTCCGTGGAGACCTGAATCGTGCCCTTCCCCTCCATGGCCTGGCGGGCGTTCATGAGCAGATTCATGAACACCTGCTCGAGCTTTTCCGCATCCACCACCGCCTCGGGCAGATCCGAGGCCAGATCTCTCACGATGTCCACCCCGTCCTTGGCAAAGTTGGACTCCACCACCCGCAGGACTCCCTCGAGCACCTCGTTCACATCGGACGCCCTCTTGGTGGTTTCCACGGAACGGGAAAACTTGAGGAGGTCCTCCACGATCTTCTTGCAGCTCATGGTGTGTTTTTCAATGACCTTCAAGTCTTCGTACGCCTGGGTGTCTTGGGCGGTCTCCTTGCAAAGAAGCTGGGTGTACCCGAGAATGAGGCCCAACGGATTGTTGATCTCATGGGCCACTCCTGCGGAGAGCTGTCCCAGAGAGGCGAGCTTCTCGGCCTGCATCAGCTGGGCCTCCATCATCCGGCGATGCGTAATGTCCTTCAGCGTGGCCTCGAAGCCCTCGGGCCGACCGTCCTTGGACTTACGCACCGTCACGGAAAGAAGGGCGGTGAGCTCCTCGCCGTTCTTCTTCCTAAGACCGACCTCCCTGTCCTTGATATCGTCGCGGGGATCCAGGGTTTCCAGCCGCTTCCTTTCCGAAGGGTCCACGAGAAAATCACGGATCAGATTTCGGCCCAGGAGATCCTCGATACCCTCATACCCAAGCATGTCCACGCCTGCGTGGTTTACGTCCAGCAGGGTGCCCTGATCGTCCAGAATGACCAGCATGTCCTTGGACCCTTCGAACATGCGGCGATACTTCTCCTCGGAGGCGGACAGCGCCCGGGTCCGCTCCAGGACCAGGCGCTCCAGGTTTTCATTGAGCTGGACGATCTGGGCGTGGGCCGTCTCGATCTCCTGCTTGTCCTCCACGGTCTGGCGGTAAACGCTGTGCACCCGATGGAAGAACAGGGTGATGGCTCCCACGATCACGAAGGAGACCGTGTTCAGAGAACCGGTCCAGGGCCTCAACGCGATCCAGTCCGCCTCCCGCCCAGTGTGGACGAGGAGGTACTTGATCAGGTGGCTCCCTGAGCGGGAAACCGAAAAAAGCAGGAGACCCAGAACGAACCATTGGAGGTAGGTCCAGATCACGCTCTGGGGTTCTCCGCGCCTGAGGGCGTGGGCGTGAGCCAGGCACAGGAGGGAGAGCGCGATCATCAGGGTCGATCCGACGATATCCACGCCGGTAAGCGGTGCCGAAGGGAGTCCGGTGCCGGTCATACACCCCCTCCTGATCGCGCCTCGAAGCGGAGCCTTCTCAAACCGGCATAAAGGAACGCCATCCCTGGGACGCAGAGGAGATGATCCATTTTCAGGCCGTAGAGGATCCACACCCAAAGAGGAGGCTGGCTCCCGGCGGCTGACGCAACGGCTCCCTCGGTCAGGTGCAGCTCCAGGATATGCCCGGACATGGCCGCGAGGTTCCATGCCGCAAGGAAAACACAGGCCACCTGAATGTATCGCCACCCCCGGTTCCCGGCCAACCCTCTCCTCTGGAGCCAGAACACGAACATCCCCATGGCAACCGTGAAAAAGGCATGACCGATCTGATGGGCGTAAAGCCCTTCGGGCGCCGGGTGCACCTGGAGAGCGCTCGCGCCTTCAGGGCTGAGGATCGCTGCGGCCAGAATCGAGGCCCCCAGGACCTTCCACAGGCCACTACGCCTCCTCTGTCTGTAGAGCCTGCCCCGTTGCTTTCCGCAAGATTTTGATTGCACGCGAACCCTCTGAAATTCAAAGCGATCCCGAACATCCATGCAAGTATGATAGCCCCCGAAAGGGCGAAGTGCAAATGTTTGATTGCACTCCCTTCCCGTCCACCCCACGGGAATCGCGGAGGCGACGAACGAGGAATCGCGACTAGAAGCGTTTCAATGGACCAAACTCCGCACGGGACAGGGCTCTTCGCGTGTTTTCTGTTCCCGCAACCTCCTCTTCTCCTTGCGGTCGAGCAAAGGCGAAGAAGGGGATAAGGGGGCACGGGATTTGCTAGTACCGGGTTGAGCAGGACCGACTGCACAAGACCATGACATCGCCTGATCCTTTGCTCAACACGCAACGTTTTAAAAATATTGGTTTTTCACTCGCGCGAACCCGGAAAATGGATCCATGCGCGGATGAGGAGGAAACATGAAAGAGGAAGTCTTCAGCCTTTGCTTTATGTGTTCCGTGCGCTGCCCCATCCAGGTCACCACAGAACAAGGGCAGGTCCGGTTCATTGAGGGAAACCCCCATGTAGCCGGCATGGAAGGCAGCCTGTGCGCCCGCGGCGCTGCAGGGAAGGCGTTTCTGAACGACGGCCAGCGCCTTCAGACCCCCTTGATCCGGACAGGGCCACGCGGCTCCGGTGAGTGGAGAGAAGCAAGCTGGGACGAGGCCCTGGACTACGTTGCCGACCGGCTCAAGGACATCATGGCACAGCACGGCAGCCGAAGCCTCATACTCGGCGAGCGGACCCAGCTCAGCACCCACGTGAGCAAGACCTTTGTCAAGGCCCTCGGCTCGCCCAACCACTTCACGCACGATGCCCTGTGCAAGGGGTCCGTGAACACGGCCTGCCGAAGCCTTTTTGGATACACGGACGCCCAGATGGGCATGGACTACAGCAACACGAGGCACCTCGTTCTTTATGGACGAAACTTTTTCGAAGCCGTGGAGGTAAAGCAGGTCCGGGCTTTCATGAAGGCCCTGGACAAGGGAGCAAAGCTTACATACATCGATCCTCGCGTCACGGTGACCGCCACCAAGGCACATCGCTACTGGATGATCCGCCCCGGAACCGACCTGGCCCTGAACTACGCCCTGATCCATGTGATCCTGAAAGAGGGTCTTTACGACAAGGAGTACGTGGAACGCTGGGTCCTTGGAATGGCTGAACTGGAAGCCTTTGTAGAGCCCTACACGCCGACCTGGGCCGAGGAGGAGACCGGCATTCCGGCAGAAGAAATCGTCGAATTCGCCCGGGAGGTCAGCCGAGAAAAACCCTCGGTCATCTTTCACTTCGGGTACCGTGGCGCCAATCACACGAATGAGATCCATCTCAGGCGCTCTATCATGATCCTGAACACGCTCATGGGAAGCGTCGAGGCCAAGGGCGGTTTCTTCTTCAAGAAGGGGCCGGGCGAAGTGGAAGCGAAACCGGCCCGAAAGCTGACGGAGCAGTCCTTTCCGGAAATTCGGGATCCCCGTTTCGACAAAGTAGGCACGCCCGACTTCCCGCTGCCGGATCCCAACCACGGCGTGGCTCAGCGCCTTCCCCGGGCCATAATGGACGAGGATCCTTACCCGTTCAAAGCCCTCATCGCTTACCGATTCGATCCCCTCATGTCCATTGCAGACACGACCCTCACAAAGAAGGCCCTGGAAAAGCTCGACCTGGTCGTTGCCATCGAGGTGAATTACAGCGACACGGCCTGGTATGCGGACGTGATCCTGCCCGAGTCCACCTACCTGGAGCGAACCGACAGCATTCAGCAGGCCAACGGGCTCAAGCCCCAGATGTTTCTCCGCCGAAAGACCGTGGAGCCCAGATATGACACCCGAAGCGGGCCCATGATCCTCAAAGAGCTCGGCGAGCGCCTGGGAATCGGAGAATATTTCCCTTACGAGAACATGGATGATCTGGTGCGCTGGCAGCTCGAACCCACGGGTTTCACACTCGATGACTTCGAGGCCAAGGGGTTCGTTGCTTACACGAGCCAGCAGATTTTCTGGGATCGCAAGGACGGGCTCCGATTCAAGACGCCTTCCGGCAAAATCGAGTTCGTATCCTCGCTCCTCGAGGACGCCGGCTTTCCGTCGTTCCCTCCGTACGAGCCCGTACCCCATCCGCCCGAACATCATTTTCGCCTGACCACCGGACGCGTGGCGCTTCACACCCACGTCTCCACCCAGAACAATCCCTATCTGAACGAGCTGTGCTCGGAGAACGTGTTGTGGATCCACACCGATCCTGCCGAGGTCCTGGGGATTCAGGACGGGGCCTGGGTGGACGTTTCCTCCTCACGGGGCAGCGGGCGGGTCCAGGCCAGGGTCACGGAGCTCATTCACCCGGAGGCGGTTTTCATGCTTCACGGGTTCGGGCACGAAGCGGAGCGCGCGGAGCGATGCCACCGCAAAGGGCTGAGCGATGCCATGCTCCAGGAAAACGTCTCCGACGAGATCGGAGGGAGCCCGGCACTGCACCATACGTTCGTTACCGTCACACCCGCCGAGGAGAAAATGGCATGAGTGAATATTACCTGTTCCAGGACACGAAAAAGTGCATTGGATGCCACACCTGTGTGGTGGCCTGCAAGAGTTACAAGAACCTTCCCCAGGGGCCCAAGATCAGCCAGATCATCACGGTGGGGCCCAGGATCGTGGGGGGCCTTCCAAAGGCCGCCTACACGTTCATGCCGTGCTTCCACTGTGAGAACCCCTGGTGTGTGGCCGCCTGCCCCACCGGTGCCATGCAGAAAAGGACTCCGGACGGCATCGTGTCCGTGGATCCGGAGCTCTGCGTAGGATGCAAGACCTGCATGTCCGCCTGCCCCTGGGGCGCTCCTCAATGGAACCCCGAGACCGGTAAGGTGGTGAAATGCGACTACTGCATGGACCGCATCGACCAGGGGTTGAAACCGGTCTGCGTGACCGTTTGCACGACCCAGTGCCTGAACTTCGGCCGGGCCAATGAGCTTCCCGCGGTGAGACGGGAACGGTATGCCCAGGCCATGGCGGCTCTTGAATAGCCTGCGACTGCAATAACCTGCCGACAGCGAAGCCCTGCCCCCGATTGCGGCTGCGTCTGGCGGGCGGCATGCCTCGCAGAAAGCTTGAGACATGCGTGAACAAAGCATGAATAAACCCAAAGGAAACTTCTCATGACTGAAGCCCTCTGCGAGGTGTTTCAAACGACCCGGGACCTGTCCGACCTCCTGGCATCGGGACGCCTCGTACATCCCCGGTGCCGGCAGCGCGTGGAAGACATGCTCGAACTCCTCGAGGAAATCTCCATGGGGAACGGCGGTCCGGACCACCTTCCGATCATTCGAATCCGGGCCGAGGCCCTATCCCAGGAAGGTCCGGACGAGGTCTGTCAAGAGGCCGGCCGTCTCGTGCTGGATGCCCTGGCCGAGCACGGCGAGGTGTTTCAAAGCCACGTCGAGACGGGGAACTGCCCCACCGGAGACTGCAAGCGCCTCACCCCGGCCCCCTGCCAGATGGCCTGCCCGGCCGGCATCGACGTGCCGGGCTACGTCACCCTGATTGCCATGGGGCGCGAAGCCGAGGCCGTGGAGCTCATACGCAGGGATAATCCCTTTCCCTGGGTCTGTGGCCTCGTGTGCACCCATCCCTGCGAGTTCATGTGTGTACGGGGACGTATCGACACGCCCGTGGCCATCAAGGAAATGAAGGCCTTTGCAGCGGAGCGCGCCATTTCCGAAGGCCTGTATCGAAACCCGGAGCCGGCGCCCTTGAACGGGAAAAAGGTGTGCATCGTAGGAGCCGGTCCGGCGGGGCTGACCGCGGCCTACTACCTCGCGTTAAAAGGGTACCGTGTGACGGTGCTCGAGTCCCTGCCTTACGCGGGCGGCATGATGATGGTGGGCATCCCCCGCTATCGCCTTCCCCGGGAGGTCATTGACCGGGAAGTGGGCGCCATTGAGGAACTGGGGGTGGAGTTTCGTTACAACACGCGGTTCGGAACGGACGTGACCCTGGACGAGCTCAAGGCCGAAGGCTTTGATGCGTTCTTCCTGGCCATCGGCGCCCACAGCGCATACTGCATGCAGATTCCCGGAGAGGAGAATGCTCCGCAGGTCATGGACGCAGTGGGTTTCCTGCGCCGGGTGGCCCTGGGAGACCGTCAGCGACCCGGTCGCCGCGTGGCTGTCATCGGAGGAGGAAACGTCGCCATTGACGCCGCGCGCACGTCCCTTCGCCTCGGCGCCGAAGTGGTTCATTTGATCTACCGCAGAACCCGATCGGAGATGCCGGCCGACACGGAGGAGATCCACCAGGCCGAGGAAGAAGGCGTGCGCTTGTGCTTTCTCACCGTTCCCACCGAGGTGGCCTGCACAGACGCCTGTGTGTCCGGGCTCAGCTGTATTCGAACCGAGCTCGGTCCCCCGGACGAGAGCGGTCGTTGTCGCCCGGTCCCCGTGGAGGGAAGCGAACACCTGATGGATGTGGATGCCGTGATCACCGCCATCGGACAGCAGGTGGATCCCACCGGGCTGGACGAGCTGGAGGACCTGAAGTGGTCCCGCCGGAAGACCATCGCCGCACGCACCGCCACCATGGAAACGAGCATCCCCGGTGTCTTCGCGGGCGGGGATGCGGTCCTGGGACCGGCGACGGTGGTCGAGGCCATTGGAGCGGGAAAGCGAGCCGCCCACGCCGTGGACCGGTACCTTCAGGGGCTCCCTCAACCGACCCTGCCGCCCGTTCCTGTGAGGCGGCAGAGGCTTCAAGGCCTCGAAATCTCGGCTGCCGCTAAAATGTCCCTTCGCCGTCCTGAAATGCCCCTTCTCAACCTGGAAAGACGTCGCATCACGTTCCAGCAGGTGGAGCTCGGGCTCACCGAATCCCAGGCCCGGGACGAAGGACGCCGCTGTCTTCGTTGCGATATCTGTATCCGGTGCGGGCGGTGTGTAGAGGTGTGCCGGGATCAGATGGGAATCAATGCCCTTCAGCTCGGTCACTTCGACTTCGACCATCCCGTTGCCACGGATTTCAGAGTCACGGCTGAGCGCTGCATTCTTTGCGGGGCGTGTGCGGCAAACTGCCCCACCGGGGCCATGCAGATTCAGGACCAGGGAGACGAGCGGATTCTCAGCCTTTGCGGAATCGAGCTGAACCGGATGAAGCTGGTCACCTGCCGCATGTGCGGGGCCCCGCTCGGGCCTGCCCGGTATCTGGATTACATCCGCAAACGGGTGGGAAACCTCGCCGAACGGGCCATGGACGAAGGGCTCTGTGCAGCCTGCGGTAGAAACGCTTCGGCCAAGCATCACGCTGAGATCACAGCACCCGGCATCCCCCCCGGCGGTCAGGAAGGAGGCGTTCCATCATGACGTTTCGAAGAGGTCAGCGGGTCGAGGTGTATCGCCGTTCGAGTGATGAAAGCTGGGAAGCATACATGGACCGGTTCATCGGCCTGCACGGCATTGTCACCGATCCGGACGAAACCAAGAACGATCCGGATGCCCTCATCGAGGTCTCCCTCGATGAGAAAGGCACCCACCGATTCCCCCAGGACTGCCTGCGCCCGATTCCGGATGCCTAGGGTGCGGTTCGGCGCGATGGACGATCCTTGAGCGCTGACTGCGAACTCTTTCCCGGAATCCAACGTTGCAGGGATTCGACATCTGGGGTATAAAGCCTTTTCGGACTTTCGACGTCCTGCTGCGGCACGTGAGTGCTGCATGAAATGGAGACGTTTCCATGACGAAAAGGCGAGGCAACATCCTGGATCGAATCGGCCGGACCCCCCTGGTGCCCCTCCGCCACATCCTCACCAACCCGAATGTGGAGATCCTGGCCAAGCTGGAGTTTTTCAACCCCGGAGGATCGGTCAAGGACCGTGCAGCCCTCGGTATGATCGAGGAGGCCGAGGATCGTGGCGAGCTGACCCCGGACAGGACCATCCTGGAAGCCACCAGCGGGAACACCGGTATCGGGCTCTCCCTCGTGGCCGCGGTGAAGGGCTACCGCGTGCTGCTCGTCATGTCAGAAGCCGTGAGCGAGGAGCGAAAAAAGATCCTGCGCGCCCTGGGTGCCGAGCTGGAGTTCACGCCTGAGCACCTGTCTACGGATGGGGCGATCGAGTTTGTTTACAGCCTCGCCCGCAAGGAGCCGGATCAATACTGGCTCGCGGATCAGTTCAACAATCCGGCCAACTGGCGGTCGCACTACCTTTACACATCCAAGGAAATCTGGGACGACACCGGAGGAAAGCTCGACGTTGTGGTGGCTTCCATGGGCACGTCCGGGACCCTCATGGGGCTCTCTCGGCGTTTTCGGGAGCTGGACCCCTCGGTATGCATCGTGGGTGTCGAGCCTTACATGGGTCACAAGATTCAGGGGCTGAAGAATATGAAGGAGTCCTATCGCCCAGGGATCTTCGAAAAGGAACGGGCGGACCGTATCGTCAACATCGACGACGAGGAAGCCTTTGAGACCACCCGCATGCTCGCGCGCAGGGAGGGAATCTTTGCCGGAATGAGCTCGGGGGCCGCTGTGGCCGTGGCCTTGAAGATGGCAAAAGAAATGGAGTCCGGCCGAATCGTGGTCATCCTGCCGGACGGCGGGGACCGTTACCTGAGCACGCCGCTTTTCGTGACCCGGAAAAAGACGGGCCTCAGCCTTTACAACACCCTGTCGCGGGCCAAGGAGCCGTTTGTTCCCCTCGAGGAAAATCGTGTGTCTATGTACGCATGCGGCCCCACGTTGTGCGAACCCATTCGAATCGGGCAGTGCCGACGGTATGTCTTCGCCGACCTCCTTCACCGTTACCTCGCCTATCGGGGATATGACGTCCGCCTGATCATGAACGTGACGGACCTGGACGAACGAACCATCCGCGGGGCCCAGGACGAAGGCATCCCCCTTCGCGAGTTTACGGACCACTACTTCCAGGGATTTCAAAAGGACCTGGAAGCCCTGAATATCCGTCCTGCCACGGCATATCCCCGTGCCAGCGAGAACGTGGATGATATGATCCAGCTCGCCGAGAAGCTCGTGGATAAGGGGTATGCCTACGAGAAATTCCACTCCATTTACTTCGACATCTCCAGGTTTCACGAGTACGGGGCCCTTTCCCGCATCGACCTGGACAAGATCCAGCTCGGAAAAACCGTAGATCTGGAGCAGTACGAGAAGGCCAACCCCCGAGACTTCACCCTTCTTCGGCGGGCCACGCTTCGGGAGCTGAAGGACGGTCTGTACTACGAAACCAAGTGGGGCAACATCCTTCCAAGCTGGCACCTGGAGTGCCCGGCCATGGCCTTGAAGTTCCTGGGACCGAGCTACGACATTCACGCCAGCGGTATCGAGCTGCTGTTTCCCCACCACGAGAACACGATTGCCATCAGCCGGGCCGTCACAGGCAAAGCGCCGGCCCAGTTCTGGCTGCACAACGAGTCCGTTGTGCAGGACGGAGAGTCCGACCCTTCAGAGGCGGGTTCCAACACCCTGACGGTTCAGGAAATCCTGGACAAGGGCTTTACAGGTCGCGAGATTCGCTACTGGCTCATCAGCCATCACTACCGAAGGCCCCTCACCTTCTCCTGGATAAAGCTCGAGACCGCCAAGAACACCCTTTCCAACCTAGACACCTTCGTCAAAAAGCTCCAGAAGGACCACGCAGGGCCTTCCTACCCTGAAATCGATCAACTCATCTATGACATGCGACGAAGCTCGCTGGACGCCATGGACGACGATCTGAACGTGGCTCAGGCACTCGCCGCCCTGTTCCAGTTCGTTCGGCGAATCAACCGGCTCATGGATCGCACCGGGCTGTCCCCTAAAGACCGGGACAAGGTCCTCAAGGCGCTCGAGACGGTCGAGTCGGTAGTGGGCGTACTGAACCTCGAGCCGGAAACCCCGGATGTGCGTATCCAGGAGCTCATCGACCGTCGGGAGCAGGCACGGGCCCAAAAGGACTGGGCCACTGCGGACCGAATCCGGGACGAACTCAAGGCCATGGGCATCGAGGTGATCGACACCAAGGACGGCACGGTCTGGCAGCACTGAGAACGCCGTCATAGCAGGTTCACCGAGGCCTTAAGGCCATAGAAAACGATTCTCCGACACATCCCTCATGTCGTCTTGAGCTCCTTGTTTCCGTCCCACGAGACCAAACCCTACCCAGGAGCACCCTTCCATCCCTCCGTCATGGTGCATAGGACGGAAAACGTGGCCGGATCGTTCATGGAAACCGGCCGTCCCGGTGATTTCCTTCGCCCAGGTTTCCCCTTGCAAAGCAACTATATCATAGCTACAAAGTGATTATCCTTTGAAATTTCTGTGCCCGACCCAGGAATAGGGGACATCGTTGATCCTTATGAACTGGAGTCTTTCCGCGGGACTGCCTGCATCGAGGCTGCGGGAAACCCGAAGGATCCGGAGTCCATCCCCATAACTTGGGGTTGAGAACCCCACGCTTCTGCCCATGGCTGAGGGGGAAAGTGAGAGGGGTGTGCTTTCAAAAAATCGCTGGGCCTCGGGAGAAATCACGATTTCCTTCCCTTTCCGGTCTTTTTCATATAATGTATAAGGAACCCAAATGAAAAGCATCGATCTTGACAAGACAGATCCCCTGTTTCGGAATGAACTCCTGCAGCAGCCGGGAGTGAACCTGTTCACCGCCTGCTTCGCCTGCCGCACCTGTTCTTCGAGTTGTCCCATTACGGTGGTCAACCCGCGATTCGACCCGGCAAGAATCGTTCGTATGGCACTCTACGGGATGCGGGAGGAGATCCTGGCCAGCGATTTTATCTGGCTCTGCACCGGCTGCTACACCTGCCAGGAGCGCTGTCCCCAGGGGGTGCGTATTACCGATCTCATCACGAATCTGAAAAATCTGGCGGTTCAAGCGGGGCATATGCCTTCCGGGATCCGGGCTCAGAGGGATATCGTGAAAACAGAGGGCCGCATCTATCCTTTGGACGATTTTGACAACAAAAAACGTGCGAAGATCGGGCTTCCGAAACTGCCCACAAGCTGCGATCGAATCAGAGACCTCTTTCCCCCGGAGTGACACCAGAGCGGTCTGCTGGGAAGGGCTTGTACTTACTGCGACAAAGGCGTCATGAAATACGAGCTTTCATCCCTGATCGACGAAGGAAAGACCCAAATCATACTCGATGCGTTCTGCAATGCCGTGGGTGTGGCCGCAGCGATCATCGACGTGGATGGGAAGGTCCTTGTTGGTTCAAGGTGGCAGAAAATATGCACGGAATTTCATCGAAAAAATGAGCTCACATTTAAAAAATGCATTGAAAGCGATACCATCCTTGCCAATGCATTGCAGCAGGGAAAGCGGTACTCCATTTACCAGTGCCCAAACGGATTGACCGACGCTGCATCCCCCATTGTCATCCAGGGCGAACATGTCGCCAATGCGTTTGTCGGGCAGTTCTTCCTGAAAACACCCGATCCCGAGCGTTTTCGAAGGCAAGCGGCCGCTTACGGCTTTGACGAAAACGCATACCTGGAGGCGCTCCGAGCCGTACCCATCGTGAAGGAGCATAAACTCCCTGCAATCCTCGATTTTCTCAGTGGCTTTGCGGAGATGGTCGCCATCATGGGGTTGAACTATGCGAATCAAAGGGAGGTACAGGAGACCCTGCGGGAGAGCGAGGAAAAGTACCGCCAGATCTTTGAAAACATCCAGGATATTTACTACGAAGCAAGCCTGGACGGTAGAATCCTAGAGATCAGCCCATCGGTCAGTCACCTGTCCGGATATACCAGACAAGAACTCGTTGGAGGCAGTCTGTATGATATTTATACCGAACCTGAAAAAAGGGCTGCGTTTTTGGATATCCTGCTGTCACAGGGTAAAGTCAATGATTATGAAATAGACATGCGCGATAAGGACGGTTCCGTTCGAAGCTGTTCCCTGGCTGCCTCTGTTGTGTGTGATGACCAGGGCCAACCACAGAAAATCGTGGGCCTATTGCGTGATATCTCGGAGAGGAAAAAATCGGACAGAGAAAAAAGCCAACTTCAAATCAAGCTCCAGCAGGCACAGAAGATGGAAGCCATCGGCACGCTTGCCGGTGGAATCGCTCACGATTTCAATAACATCCTCGGGGTTATCGTTGGAAATGCCGAACTGGCCATGCTCGATCTTCCCGAGAGGGACCCGGCACATAACAACCTTCGTGAAGTGCGGGAGGCCACACTTAGGGCCAGGGACCTCGTAAACCAGATTCTACTCTTTGCCCGCCAAAAGAAGCATCGCGTTGACACGATTCAGGTGGGGCCCATTGCTCAAGAATCCCTGAAAATGCTCCGCGCATCCATTCCCACCACCGTGGATATTCGCCAGGAGATTCATGAAGGCCTGCCTCCCATTCTTGCCGATCCTTCCTCGATTCAACAAATCATTATGAACCTTTGCACCAACGCAGCACAGAGTATGGAGTCGGAAGGCGGTACGCTTGAGGTCACGTTGAGGGCGAAAGAACTGGATTCTCCCCGGGACACCTTGACCGGGTCCATTCAGGGAGGCCGCTACCTGGAGCTTCAAATTCGCGACACCGGTCCGGGGATTGCGGAGGAGCATCTGGAACGCATCTTTGATCCCTTTTTCACGACAAAGGAAGTGGGGGAAGGGACCGGACTAGGTCTGGCAGTGGTCCATGGGATTGTCCAGGATCGCCAGGGAGGGATCACGGTAGAGACCGAAGAAGGCCAGGGGACAACCTTCACCGTGTGCCTGCCCGCATCCGAGGCTGAATTCCCAGAGGCGGAAAAACAACAGGAATCCGAGCTCTCCCTCGGAACGGAACGGATCCTCTTTGTCGATGATGAACTCACGATCAGGATGATGATCAAACAAATGCTCGAACGTCAGGGCTACGATGTGCAAGCGCTGGGCAACGGGGCCGAAGCCCTGGACTCCTTCAGGCAGGACCCCGGGCGCTTTGACCTCGTGGTTACCGACATGACCATGCCCGGGATGAGGGGAGACAAGCTTGCAAAGGAGATGCTGGCGATTCGTCCGGACATCCCCGTCATCCTCTGCACAGGGTACAACAAGCAGATTTCAAGAGATAAAGCCCGTGATCTGGGAATCCGGGCCTTTTTGATGAAGCCTCTCACTCAGAACGAGCTCTTCCACACCGTTCGGAGAGTATTGGATGAAACGCAGGCGGGACTGGGGAGCGCGCATGCAAAGCATGACTAGTCCTGCCGGAGGCTGAACGTGTATCCCACACCGTACACGGTCCGAATCACCTCCCGGTCCCCGAGACGTGCAGCGATTTTTTTCCGCAGATTCTTGACGTGCGTGTCGATGGTGCGGTCATACCCTTCATAGCTGTATCCCTGGACCCGATCCAGGAGTTCCTGGCGTTGGAACACCCGGTCGGGGTGCGCCATCAGGGTCTTGAGTAAAGCGAACTCGTTCGGGGTGAGGTCCAGGTCATCGCCCGATACCGTGACGCGGTGTGTATCCTCATCCAGCGCAAAGGGGCCTGCGTGGATGCGCCGGGGAGTTTCTTGCGGGCGGGCCCTTCTCAGCACCGCCCGAACCCTCGCCACCACCTCCCGCGGGTTGAACGGTTTGCACACGTAGTCATCCGCCCCCACCTCCAGTCCGATCAGGCGATCCACGTCCTCCACGCGCGCGGTGACCATGATGATGGGAACGTTGCTCGTCTTTCGAATCTCCCGACAAAGCTCCACCCCGTCCATGCCGGGCAGCATGAGGTCCAGAAGGATCAAGGCGGGAACGTTCTTCCCCATGGCCTCCAGGGCCCGGTCGCCTCGATCCAGGCAAGAGACCTGATAACCGGCCTGAACCAGGTAGTCCCTCAGGAGGTGCGCGATTTTAGGTTCATCTTCTACGACCCAGATAAGCTCTTCGGCCATATTCCTACGCTCCTGCCTTTATCAGACATCCCTGCCGGCCAAGGGCAGCTCGACGGTCATTTTCAGCCCCCCGGTCTCTGCATGAGCCGCCCTGATCTCGCCCCCGTGGGCCTCCACGATCCGTTTGGAAATGGACAGACCCAGTCCACTTCCACCCAAAGTGCGGCTTCTGGATTTATCCACCCGGAAGAGCCGATCGAAAAGCCGCCCCAGGGCCTCGTCGGGCACCCCCGGAGCCGAATCCTCAAACACGATCTCGAGCCGCCCCTCATGCACGGTGGCGCGTATATCCAGGGTTCCGGGGGCGTCCGTGTACTGAAGAGTGTTCTGGAGCAAGTTGGAAAAGACCTGCCCCAGCCGGTCCGCATCCCCGAACCCAACGGCGTCCTCGTTCCCCCCGGTGTCGAGTCGAATCTCGATCGCGGATCGGCTCATGGAATCCCGAAACGCCTCCACGCGATCCCGCAGGATTCGAATCGGCTCCATCCTTTCATGGCGCATGGCCAGTCCTTCCGAATCGGCGAGGGACAGAAGATGCAAGGCCTCCACAAGCTTGGCGAGGCGGTCTACTTCTACCTGGAGGGAATCGAGGGCCCCGCGGTTCAACGGCCGGATCCCGTCCTGGAGGGCCTGGATCTCCCCCTGGAGGATGGAAAGCGGGGTGCGAAGCTCGTGCGAGATATCGGAGATCCAATCCTGCCGCATGCTCTCATATGCCTCCAGGGTTTCCGCCATTCGGTTGAAGTCCTCGGCCAACCGTCCCAGCTCATTCCGCGTCCGGATCCGAATGCGCGTGTCGAAGCGTCGGGAACCCAGAGTCTGGGTCCCGTCCATAAGCTCTCGAATCGGGACAAGCAGCCGCCTTGAGAGAAGAACCGTGAGCACCAGCGCAAGAACAAACACTCCACCGCCCAGGCAGTAAAACACTCGGTACTGCTGCTCCAAAAACGCCACTTCCAGGGGTGAACGGGACGGGGCATGCACACCGAGTCCCAGCCATCCCACGGTCTCGCCCCCCACCTGGAGCTCGATCAAGTCCCGTGCGTCCTCCCGGTCGCGATCCCCGATCAGGACTTGCTTGTTCTCGTCGAGAATGAAGAGCCAAGGAGGGATTCCGCGCCTTTTCGACGGAGTTCTTCTTGAACCCTGCTCCTCGGCTTGGGATTCGGGATCCGTCCCTTCGGACAGATCGTCCGCCAACTTGAGTTCTCGCGCGTCATTCAGCAGCTCACGCCACGCGCCACGGTCTTGCCGAAGGTGCTCCCAGTCCTGCTCTCTCGCATACTCTGCTTCGAGGACCCGGGCCAGGTACGGGAGCCTCTGGAGCTCCTTTTTGTACACGTAGTCCCGAAACCCCACGGTGAAGAATAATCGAAGGGCCCCAACCGTCAGAATCACCAGCACGAGCGATGCCAAAAGAAAGGCACCGAAAATTTCAAATGAAAGCCGTGTCCTCATATACACCTCGGTTCACCCGCCTCCGTTCCGCTATCAGGTGTAGTACATCTCAAAGGGTTTTTCAAATGGTTCCGGAGCCTTCGCTACCTTCCCACACTTCCTTCACAGGTTCTTCACAACCCGCTTCCTCCCTTCATCGATCCCACAGCATTCCCAGAATCCCTTCATATTTTCTCCACAATCGCCCTTTACCCTGGGACTCATACAGCGCCGGAAAGGGCGCTCGAACGCCCACCGACGAACGCATTGGATGCCTTCTTGACACACGGCACCACCGGAAAGGAGGAACGACATGAACGCCGCTAAACACTCCATAACCCGACGTCTGGAAGCCACGGGAACGGGCCTGGTGGCCCTGATCCTGATTCTTCTTGTCCCAGCGAGTGCCTGCGCCGGACCCCGTCACCATGGGGAGTGGCGCAGGGCGCCCGAGCGTCGCTGCGTGGTCAAGGACCTGCCGCGGCATTGCGAGGCGACTCGAGTGGGGCATCGCCTGTTCTACTATCACCGGGGAACATTTTACCAGCGGGCGCCCAGAGGGTTCCTGACGGTTCGTGCGCCTATCGGCGCGTTCGTATCCTCGCTTCCTCCTCGGTGCTCCCTTTACGTTTCCGGGCGGGACACCTTTTACATTTCCCTGGGGGTGGCCTACCAGCGGTGCCACAGGGGCTACAGGGTGGTTGAACGTCCCATCCGTCTGCGATCCCGGCACCCACTTCGTCATGGAGGGCGGCATCGACATTCGTTTTCTTACAGGGGCAGGCCTGGATGGCGTTGAGTATGTGGATCGCCTGAGAGCCTTGTTGACTGATCGTGGATCGGGATCAGCAGAGCGAGGTCGCTCCAGGGAACCCCAATCGATTCCCGAAACAACACCCTGGATGTCCGTTCGATGCGGGGCTAATGGCGAAAGATTTCTTCCAATAGGTCCATCCACGGGGGCGGACGATGTGCCGGGCATGGCCGTTCGGATCGATTCAAGAGGTCACTGAATGACAAGACCCCTGTATAAAAGAACAGTTCGAATCCTTCTCTCTGTGCTGCCGGTCTTCGCACTCTCAGCCGCCGGCTGTGCAGTCGTAGGGCCGAATTACGTGCCGCCCGAAACGGCTCTGCCGTCTTCGTGGCACACAACGCTCGATCGGGACCTTTCCCAAACTCCGGCCGACGCCGAGAGCGTAGCGCTCTGGTGGAAGCGCTTCGAGGATCCAGTCCTGACCCACCTGATCGAGGGCGCCCTTGGAGGAAGCCCGGACATTCAAGAGGCCGTGGCCAGGGTTCAGGAAGCGCGTGCGAGACGGGGACTCAGCCGAACCGATCTCTTCCCGTCCCTGGATGCGACCGGGAATGCAGCCTTCAACGGCGAGATCGAAAATGAGGTCAAGGAGACCTCGCTGGGGGCCGGTCAGGGGGACGAGGGCACGATCCGGCAGTTTTCCGCCGGGCTCGATGCAGGCTGGGAGCTTGATCTCTTCGGCGGGGTCCGGCGCTCGGTGGAGGCGGCCGAGGCCGACCTCCAGGCGACCCGTTCGGAGCTGCGGGACGCTTGGGTCACCCTGGCTGCGGAGACCGCATTGACCTACATCGAGGTGAGGACCAGCCAGGTCCGCCTGGCCGTGGCCAGGGCCAACCTCGAGGCCCAGGAGGAGACCCTGGCCCTGACATCGGCACGGCGCGATGCCGGGCTCGAAAGCGAGCTGGCCGTACACCAGGCCCGGTACAGCGTGGAAAGCACGCGTGCCCGAATCCCGAGCCTCGAGAGCGGGCTGGAAACGGCCTTGAACGGCCTGGCCGTGCTACAAGGCCAGGCCCCGGGGACCCTTCACAGCATCCTTGACGAAGGCGGTTCCGTGCCGACACCGCCGAATGACGTCGCTGTGGGCATCCCGGCCGATGTCCTGAGGCAGCGGCCGGACATACGAAGCGCAGAGCGCGAGCTGGCCGCCCAGAACGCCCGGATCGGAGAGGCCACGGCGGACCTCTATCCCAAGGTCCGAATCAGCGGATCCATCGGCGTGGAAACCCTGGACCTCAACCATCTCGGCACCACGGCCGTATGGCCCTTCGGGTACGGGATCCGCATCGAATGGCCGGTCTTTGACGCCGGCCGCATTCGCCGAAACATCGACGTACAAAAAGCCCTTCAGGAGCAAGCCCTGGCCCGGTACAAGGGCACCGTGCTGAGCGCTCTGCAGGAGGTGGAGAACGCCCTATCGGCCTATGCCCTGGAAAGGGATCGCCTCGATGCCCTCCATCGAGCGGCCTCTGCCGCTCAAGAGGCCGTGGACCTGGCTCAGATCCAATACGAAGCCGGTCTCATCGACTTCGGGGACGTGCTCGAAGCCCAGCGATCACTCCTGGGCTTTCAAGACGAGGTAGCGGAGAGCGAAGGGACCGTGGCCGCCGACGTGGTTCGCCTGTACAAGGCATTGGGAGGCGGGTGGCAAGCCATAACCTGGACCGAAGGCCTCAAGGAAAATCCGCCGTCGACGGAGGAAAAACAAGGATGAACACGCAAATCCGACCGAGCCCCGACGTGGCCCAAACCCTGAAGGCAGGCACCAGCCAAAGATCCAGAAGGAGGTGGATCCTGGTGGTCCTGGGGATCATTTTCCTGGTCGCCCTGGGTCCGCTCGGGTACCGCTGGGCCCGAGGGAACGGGGGAGAAGACGCTCTTCCATTCATCACCGAAAGGGTGACCCGAGGTTCTCTTGTGGTGACGGTCTCGGCCACAGGGACCCTGGAACCCACGAACGAGGTGGAGGTGGGGAGCGAGCTCTCAGGCATCGTGGAAACCGTTGAGGTGGATTACAATGATCGCGTTAAAATCGGGCAGGTCCTGGCGCGTCTGGACCGCGATAAGCTCGAGGCCGTCGTGAAAAAATCTCAGGCCTCACTGGCCTCGGCCCGGGCCGAGGTCCTCAAGGCCCAGGCAAGCGTGGCCGAGGCGCGAAGCGACCTGTCCCGCCTGGAAAAGGTGAGCAAGCTCAGTCGAACCAAAGCCGTATCTGTAAGCGACCTGGAAGCGGCCCGGGCCACCCTGGCACGGGCCGAGGCCGAAGAGGCCGTAGCCAAGGCCGCTGTTGTCGAAGCCGAGGCATCGCTTCAGTCCAACAAAACGGATCTAGCAAAGACCCTGATCTACGCCCCCATCAACGGTATCGTGCTCACACGCAGTGTAGAGCCCGGGCAAACCGTGGCCGCATCGCTCCAGGCCCCGGTCCTCTTTACCCTGGCCGAGGACCTGACGCAAATGGAGCTTCATGTGGACGTGGATGAGGCGGATGTAGGCCGAGTCCATGAAGGGCAGGAGGCGGTGTTCACGGTGGACGCCTTTCCGGACCGGACCTATGAGGCCCGGATCATTCAGGTACGCTACGGCGCGGAGACCAATGACGGGGTGGTGACGTACGAGACCATCCTGAGCGTGGACAACCAGGACCTCTCCCTGCGGCCCGGCATGACCGCCACAGCCGAAATCACTGTGGAAAGGGTGGAAAACGCACTCCTGGTGCCCAATACGGCCCTTCGATTCTCGCCGCCGAGCCCCGAAGGCTCCGGGAAAGGCAAAAAGCGTGGGTTCATGAGGTCCCTTCTTCCCGGCCCTCCCAGGAGGGATTCCCGGAAGGAATCCCCCGGTGAGGGTCTCGCCGGTCCTCGCGTCTGGTCGCTTCAGAGCGGGCGCCTCGTTCCGGTCTCCCTGGTGACCGGCGTCTCGGATGGAACCCGGACCGTCGTCATCCACGGCCGCCTGGCAGAGGGCCAGGAGATCGTGGTCGACACGGCGGGAGGGATATCATGACGGGAACACCCGGCCATCCTGAGCCGGGCCCGCCGGTCGTCGAGCTGGAGGGGGTCACCAAGGTCTACGGCCAGGGACGGGCGGCCATGCACGCACTTCGCGGGGTGAACCTTCGCATCGACCGGGGAGAGTTCGTGGCTGTCATGGGTCCCAGCGGTTCCGGTAAATCCACGTGCATGAACATCCTCGGCTGCCTGGACACGCCTACAGACGGAAGCTACCGCTTTGCGGGCGTGGAGGTGGGCGACCTCACCCGGGACCAGCGCGCCCTGATCCGGCGCCACTACCTGGGGTTCGTGTTCCAGGGATACAATCTGCTCAACCGGACCTCGGCACTGGAGAACGTTGAGCTGCCCTTGATTTACCGGGGCGTCCCTCCCCGGCAAAGGAGAGAGGCCGCATTGAACGCCCTCACGGACGTAGGCCTGGAGGACTGGCAGGGACACACTCCGGCGGAGCTCTCCGGAGGGCAGCAGCAGCGGGTGGCCATTGCCCGGGCCATGGTGAGCGATCCTTCATTGCTTCTCGCGGACGAGCCCACGGGCAACCTGGACTCGGTCCGAAGCCGCGAAATCATGGAGCTGCTTCGCCGCCTCAACCAGGAGCATGACATCACCGTGGTCATGGTCACCCACGAGCCGGACATGGCCGCCTTTGCGCGCCGGCGCGTGGACTTCAGGGACGGCATGATCGAAAACGGTCTGAACCGGGAGTAGAGGTCATCATGCTCTGGGAAACCTTCAAACTGGCCCAGCGGGAAATTCGACGAAACGTGCTGCGATCCACGCTGACCATCCTGGGAATCGTCATCGGCGTGGCTGCGGTGATCACCATGGTCACCCTGGGAGGGGGGGCCACGGCCCAAGTCACCGAGGACATCAGCAAGCTGGGCACCAACCTCCTTCACGTGCGCCCCGGACAGGGCCATCGCGGTCCCGGCGGGGCACGGGGGAGCGCGAAGCCGTTCGAGGAGGAAGATGCAGAGGCCATAGCGCGGGAGGTTGCAGGATTGACTGCGGTCGCGCCTGCATCGAATGCCGCCGGCCAGGCCATCTATGGGAATCAGAACTGGTCCACCTCGGTCACCGGAACAACGAACGATTTCCTGAAAACGCGCAACTGGTCCCTGGCCTCGGGCCGACTTTTCACCTCCGGGGAGCTGCACGCCGGGCACGCCGTCTGCATGCTTGGAGAGACGGTGAAAAAGGAGCTCTTCGGGGGGATGAACCCGGTGGGCGAGCGCATTCGCCTTGGAAAAATCACCTTCGAGGTCGTGGGCGTGCTTGCGGAAAAGGGTCAATCCGGCTTTGGAACGGACCAGGATGACATCGTCCTGATTCCCCTGCGTACGCTCCAGCGGCGAATCGCCGGCAACACAAACGTACCCACCATCTATGTCTCAGCAAGAGACGGCGTCTCCACGGCCAAGGTCCAAAAGGACATCGAGCGGCTCCTGCGGGAACGGAGGCGCATCGGCCTGAACGAGGAGGATGACTTCCACGTGAGGGACATGCAGGAGATCGTGAGCACTCTCACGGGCACGACGCGCGTGCTCACGGCGCTCCTCGGGGCCGTAGCCGCCGTGAGCCTGCTTGTGGGCGGGATCGGCATCATGAACATCATGCTGGTCTCCGTCACCGAACGCACCCGGGAAATCGGCACCCGCCTGGCCATTGGCGCCCTGGAAAGAGAGGTCCTCCTCCAGTTCCTGGTGGAGGCCGTGGTGCTCTCCTCCTTTGGCGGAATCTTCGGTATCGCTCTGGGCACGGGGGCCGCAGCGATCGCAGCCGGTCTGCTGGGCGTGCCGTTCATCGCGAATCCGAGCATCATGAGCGTTGCCTTCCTGTTCTCCGGGGCCGTGGGCGTGATCTTCGGTTACTTCCCGGCACGCCAGGCCGCCCGTATGGATCCCATCGACGCCCTTCGGCACGAATAACAGGCCCGCCTCTTTGAATCGGATCCCCGGTCTGCCGGAACCCCTTTTGCGGCCGTTTCTGAAACGCCTCAAACCTTCCGGCAACGAAGGTATCCAGGGGGCAAACCGATTCAGACATTGCTGTAAGCTCTATACTATTGTATTCTTTTAGCGAGCTTATCGGACGGTTACTGAATCTCCCTTGTGAAATCAAGATAAGCCTTTCCAAAGTATGAGGTCTTTGAATCCGTGGCGCTTTCCAGAAATTCGCCGAACGCGTTCGGCCCGGCGCCCGGGTGAATCCGGACAGACGGAGGAATCGTGATGCATGATGTTCAAATGGCCGTAATCGGAATAGGAGCGACGGGTGCTGTGCTGGCGGCGTCCCTGATCAAGCATCATCCCGAGACCGTGCTCGTGGATCCCAGGCCGGGCCTGGAAGAGGCCCTGAAAGAGAACGGGATCCGGATCACTGGGGAGATGGAGGCACAGGTCCCGGTTCAACACCTTGTGGATCGTGTGGAGAAGCTCCGGGATTTCAATCCCCGCGTCATTTTCATTTCCACCAAGACCTTCCATTTCCCCGGAGTGCTGGAAGCCCTGAAAACCGTGTTTCAACCCGGAACGGCGATTGTCAGTACCCACAACGGCCTGGGCACGGAGGACCTCATTGCAGAAGCCTTCGGAGCGGAGGCCGCGTTTCGAATGTCCCTGAATTACGGGGTCGCGCTCAAAGGGCCCAGCCATGTGGAGATGGCCTTTTTCAACCGGCCCAACCATCTGGGTGCCCTGGCCCCGGAGAACCGGGATCGGGGTCTCGAGATCGCCGAGACCCTGTCGACCGGCGGGCTGGACACCGAATTTGTCGATGACATCAAGCTCTATGTCTGGAAAAAGATGATCATGAAATGCACCATGGCCTCCATCTGTGCGGTGACGGACCGGACCATCAAGGACGCACTCGCATTTCCTCCCACCCGGGAGATCGCGGACGGCTGTTTTCGGGAAATCCTCGCCGTGGCCAAGGCCAAAGGGTACGACCTGGGCGAGGATTATCTCCAGCAGGCCCTGGGCTATCTGGAAAAGGTTGGAATCCACAAGGACTCCATGTGCGTGGACATTGCAAACCGGACAAGGACGGAGATCGATTTTCTCGGAGGAAAGGTCGTGGAGTACGGTAAGGAGACCGGAGTGGACACGCCGCATTATACCGTCCTGACCAACCTGGTGAGGGCGCTCGAGGACAACTACTTGAACGAGGCGTGAGCCGAGAAAGAGCAGCACCAATGACTGCGAACTGCATTCAATGCTTACACTCGAAAACCGCTGCGGATACCTTTTCAATGGTCGCCTTTGCCTTCGTTGTGGGGATGACCGTGGAGGTCGTATTCTCAGGACTCACCCTAGGCCAGTCCTTCCAATCCCGGATGCTCGCCATTCCCATGAACATGATCATCGCCCGGCCCTACGGAATTTACAGGGACCGGCTGTTCGCGCTTATCGGCGCTGAGGCCGGAAGACGCATCACCAGGATCTTGGTGGACATCTTTTCGTTCCTCACTTTCATGGTGCCCCAGTATGCAGCCGTCTTGTGGGTAGTGGGAGCAAACGGTCTGCAAATCCTGACAGCCTGCTCCATGGTGACGGCAATGAGTCTTGCGGTCGGCAGACCCTACGGGCTTTACATGCTCTTCTGCCGAAAGCTCCTGGAGAGAAAAAGCTGATTCGGCAGCACCGGGAATCCTTCCACTTCCACCCGTAACAAAAATTCAAACGGAACGCCTGATCCGCGTCCGCCGTGAATGTCCCCACACATTTCTTCTTGCACTCTCTCCTTGACGCGGAAAGGCATGCGTGATATGTTCTGAACTCATGAGTTCATGTGTTCAGAACAGTTTATGAACGCTATGATTTTCCTTATATTTTTCTCTTTGCACACACATCGTTCAGAGAAACAGCAAACCCCGGTAAGGGAAAGGGGGGCCATTCCTTGAAATTTGAAGCCGTTCACATTCACTCCGCCCCGGAGATCCTGGTGGAGCAGATCGTGAAACAGGTGAAGTCCGGGCAGCTTGGGCCCGGTGAGCGCATGCCCTCCCAGCGGGAGCTGGCCCGCCGGTTCGAAGTGGGTTTGGGGACCGTGCGCGAGTGCATCAAAACCCTCAACGCCATGGGCTACCTGGAGGTCGTTCGAGGCAAGGGCACCTACATCGCGCAGCAGATCCCGCCCCCGAATCAGGGGGATTCCCTTTTTCACAAGGCCCTGGAGGCGGTCTCCCTGGCCGAGCTCATGAAGGCCAGGGAGATCCTGGAGTGCGGGGCCGCAAGGGTGGCGGCCGAAGACGCCGATCCGGAGAGCCTCCTCCGGTTGAAGGAGGTGATGGAGACCCTTCGGAAGAACGCGAAGAATCACGAGGGGTTTTACCCCGTGGACTTCGATTTTCATATCGCCCTGGCCGAGGCCACAGGCAACACCATCATTGCCGAGACCGTGCGGCTTCTGGTGGACAAGGCGCACCACTACATCGAGTTCATGGGCCGCTCCCTCAAGACCTTCGAGCCCTTCAACATTGAGCGGGCCATTTTCACGGCGCAGAAGGTCATCGACGCCGTGACACAGGGAAATGGGGAACAGGCCGCTTCGGCCATGCACGAGCACTTGAACATCATCAGCTATGAGCTGGAAAAGGAGTTCCTCGCCCATGGGGGCCCGCCCCTGCACGCAGGCGAAAATTTAGAAGAAGGAGGCACGCCATGCTCGCCAAAAGCGTTCACCGGGAAAACCAGCGGGTGACTTCATCCGCCTTGTGGCGCATTGAAAAGGCCCGGGAGCGGGTCCTGGGCACACGGCCCAGCATGGACCTGGAAAACGCCGTGATCCTGACCCGGAGCTTCATGGAAACCGAGGGCCGTCCCGTGGCCCTTCGAAAGGCCGAGGCGTTCCGGGCGCAGTGCCGGGAAAAAACGGTGCACATCTGGGAGGACGAGCTCGTGGTGGGGTGCTCCGGCAGCAAGCTCCGCGGGGGCATCCTCTCCGCGGACGTGTGCTGGCACATCCTGGACAACGAGCTGGACACCATCTCCACTCGGCCCTACGACCCATTCTTCATATCCGAGACCGACAAGGAGATCTTTCGGGAGGTGATCAAGCCCTACTGGAAAGGGCGCTCCAACTACGAAAAGTTCCTCTCCCGGATCTCTTCCGCCGCGGCCGAGCTCAAGGCGGCCGGGGTGATCTACCCTGACCGCAAGGCCGTGCGGGGGCCCGGCGAGCTCACCGCCGGGTACGACCGCATCCTCACCGAGGGGGTAAACGGCATTCAAGCCCGAATCGAGGACCGGCTCGAGCGGCTGGATCCCACGGACCCCGAGGACTTTCAGCGAGGATCCTACCTTCGAGCCCTGCGCATTGCTTCAGAAGGCATTGTCGAGCTGGCCGAGCGGTACGCCGGTGAGGCAAGGCGCCTGACCCTGGAGGAGACCGACCCGTGCAGGAAACAGGAGCTCGAGGCCATTGCGGAGGCCTGCGCGCGCGTGCCGGCCCAACCGGCCCGGACCTTTCAAGAGGCGGTTCAGTCGATCTACCTCTACCACATCTGTCTTTTCATGGAGCAGAACGCGGCTTCCTACAACCCCGGCCGCATGGACCAGTACCTTTACCCCTACTACGAGCGCGACCTGGACGAGGGACGCATCACGCCGGAGGAGGCCCAGGAGATCCTGGACTGCCTGTGGGTCAAGTTTGCCGAGCCGTGCCTGTTCCAGGACGCCAGGACCGCCGAGGTAGCGGCCGGGTACAACATGTTCCAGAACGTCTGCTGCGGCGGTGTGACCGAGACCGGGGAGGACGCCGTCAACGACCTCTCCTACATGATGCTCCAGGCCACCATGGACGTCCGGCTTTATCAACCCTCCCTCTCGGTTCGGTACAACCCGGGGAAGAACCCCAATGCATTTCTTCGAAAGATCGTGGAGCTGATCTCCCTGGGAACGGGATTCCCCGCATTTCACAACGACGCCGCAGGCGTCAAGATGCTCCTGGAGAAAGGGATCCCTCTCAAGGAGGCCTACAACTGGAACCCCTGTGGATGCGTGGAAACGAACCTCATGGGCAGGAGCAAGGAGCTCACGGCCTTTGTGGACGTGAACCTGGCGAGCATGATCGAGCTGGCCCTGCTCAACGGAATCCATAGGCAAAGCGGTGCTCAAGTCGGCCTTCAGACCGGGGACCCAAGGTCCTTCGAAGATTTCGGGGCTTTCAAGGAGGCCGTAAAGACCCAGCTTTGCCACGTGATCCGTCAGGTGGTGGAGGCCAACCACGTGATCGACGAGGTGTACGACGAGCGCCCCATTCCGGCGGCTTCCCTCACCTTTGACGAGTGCATTGAGAACGGTAAGGACTACTGCTGGGGGGGTGCGAAGTACAACCGGGGAAACGGCGTGATCCTGGACTGCGTGGCGGATTTCATCAACAGCCTGAGCGCGGTGCGCTCCCTGATCTACGAGGAGAAACGCCTGACCTGGGACGAGCTGCTCCAGGCCCTTGCTGACGACTTCGATGGGCACGAGGCCGTCCGCCGGGCCTGCCTGGCCGCACCCAAGTTCGGAAACGACGACCCCCGCGCCGACGACCTGGCCAGCGAGATGTTCTGGTTCCTTGCCGAGGAGATCCGGCAGTACCGGTCCAAGCACGGCCCCATGAACTGCGGCATGCTCCCGGTGACGGCCCATGTGGCCATGGGGAAGACCGTGGGGGCCCTTCCCACGGGACGCAACGCCTGGACCACCCTCACCGACGGCATCTCCCCCACAGGCGGGACCGACCTGGAGGGTCCCACGGCCGTACTCAAGTCGGTCTCCCGCATCCCGCACGCCCTCTACACCTCCGGGACGCTTTTGAATATGAAGCTCGACCCTGAGCTCTTTCAGGACGAAAAGGGTATCCGCAATATGATGGCCTTTCTCAAGGGCCTGTGCGACCTGGACATCTACCACGTGCAGTTCAATGTGATCTCCAGGGAAACCCTGCTCGCCGCCCAGGAGGACCCGGAGAGCTACCGGCACCTCCTGGTCCGGGTGGCAGGGTACACAGCCTACTTCGTGGAGCTCGGCCGTGACGTGCAGGATGAGATTCTCGGCCGATCCGTCCAGTTCCGGTCTGCCAGTGATTCCCTCTGCAATGGGGCCCACAGCTGATGGGGAGCCGTTTCGGCGAAAGGGCGTCCTTGCACGCCCTCCCGTACTCAGGCAGCACACAGGCTTGCCTTTCTCCAGATGTGGCAGCCGGCTGCGATGAAGAACTCTGTGCGCTTTCAGCAAACCTCTTTCGCATCGAACGGCTGGCCGTGCACGACGGGCCAGGGATTCGAACGGTCCTCTTTTTCAAGGGGTGCCCTTTGCGCTGCAAGTGGTGCTCCACCCCGGAGTCTCAGACCGCCCTGCCTGAAACCCTATACAAGGTCGAGCAGTGCACGGCCTGCGGGAGCTGCGTGAACGCCTGCCCCAAAGGGGCCCTGAGCCTCTCCCCGGTCGGCTCCGTTCACACGGATCACTCCCTCTGCACCGGCTTGGGTTTCTGCGTGGAGGCCTGCCCCTACGGGGCCCGAAAATGGGTGGGGGATACGATCACACTGGACCAGGTCATGTCGGAGATCGAAAAGGACGAGATCTTCTATCACCGCTCGGGAGGGGGCATCACCCTGAGCGGGGGGGAACCCTTGCTTCAGCCCGCTTTTGCAGAAGCCGTGCTCGCAGCGGCCCGGATGCGGGGCATTTCCACGGCCCTGGAGACCTGCGGGCATTTCTCATGGGATATATGCCAAGGGGTTGGAAGGCATCTGGACCTCGTGTACGTGGACATCAAGCATGCAGACCCGGCCCGCCACGAGGCCCTCACCGGCGTGAGGAACGAGATCATTCTGGAGAACATTCAACGCATGGCCGCGCTCTGGACCGAGACGGACCTGGTGGTTCGGATCCCGGTGGTTCCGGGTCTCAATGACGACCCGAAGAACCTTCAGGAAACCGCCGAGGTTATTCAAGCGCTGGACCGTGTCTCTCGCGTGGAGCTCCTGCCCTACCACCGTTACGGGGTGGCCACGTACGAGCGCCTGGGCCGGGAGTATTCCTTGAAGGATCTCAAACCGCCGTCGAGCGAACTGCTTCAGGCCGTGGCATTGGTCTTTTCCTCCCGGGGCCTTTCCGTTCGAATCGGCGGATAACCGACAGGGAACGAGACAGGAAAGGAGAGCCATGAATCGACTGGATGGAAAGGTAGCGGTCACCACCGGAGGGGCCCGGGGAATCGGCCGAGCCGTCGTGGAAAAGCTTTATGCCGAGGGCGCCCATGTGATCATTGCCGATGCAGGTCCCTGCGAGTTTCTCGAGGAGACGGCCACGGCAGATCAAGGGCCCACCCTCTCCTACCGGTGCATGGATGTGACAGACGAAAACGTTGTCGGGCAGGTCTTTCAGGACGTCTTTGCCATCCACGGCCGGCTGGACATCCTGGTGAACAACGCGGGCATCGCCTTTGACAAGCCCATCGAGGAGACCACAGTGGCGGAGTGGGACCTCATGATGAACGTGAACCTGAAAGGGGTTTTCCTGTGCACCAAATACGCCGTCCCGCTCATGCGAAGGACCGGCGGCGGTGCCATCGTGAACATCGGCTCCCTGGAAGGCTTGGCTGCCAACCCTCGAAGGACCGCGTATGCCGCCTCCAAAGGCGGGGTGCACGCTCTGACCCGGGCCGTGGCCCTGGACCACGGGCTGGACAACATCCGGTGCAACGCCGTCTGCCCGGGGTGGATCAACACACCGTTCAACGACTCCTTTTTCGAGACCCTGAAAGACCAGGACGCGGGAAGGCGGGCGATCATCGGGCTGCACCCGGTGGGTCGCATGGGGCTCCCCGAGGATGTGGCCAACACGGTTTGCTGGCTGGTCTCGAATGAAAGCGGGTTCATCACGGGACAGGAAATCGTGGTGGACGGCGGCCGGCTCTGTCGGCTGCCCCTGCCCGACTTCGAAGCCATGGAGAAAGGTTCATGAGGTTTCAGGATCAGGTGGTCATCGTCACAGGAGGTTCCTCGGGGATCGGGGCGGGTACGGCCGCGGCGTTCGCCCGGGAAGGCGCGCGCGTCTGTATCACCGGGCGGGACCCGGAGCGCACCGAGGCCGTGGCCCGGGAGGTGGGCGCCGTGGACTTCGGTCTTGGGGACATCTGCGATCCGGACTACTGCCGAGAGTACGTGAAGAAAACCGCTCTGCGTGAGGGTCGGCTGGATGTGCTCGTGAACAATGCCGGCACCATCGTTCGTGAGGACACCGTGGACACCACGGACGAGCAGTGGCAGGAGACCATGGCCATCAATGTGAACGCGGTCTTCTACATGAGCCGTGAAGCTCTCAAGGTCATGCGGGCGCAGGGAAGCGGCGCCATCGTCAACCTTTCGTCCACCTGCGGCCTCGTGGGGAGCCAGGGTTTGACCGCATACTGTGCCAGCAAGGGGGCCGTGTCCCTCATGACCCAGGCCATGGCCCTGGACTGCGCATTGGACGGCATCCGTGTAAATGCGGTCTGCCCCGGGGCCACGGACACGCCCATGCTCTTCTCGGCCCACAAGGTGAGGCCCAGCCGTGCCGAGATGGACGAGGTACAGAAACTCACCGTGCCCATGCAGCGCATGGCCCGGCCCGAGGAAGTCGTTCAGGTGATCCTGTTTCTGGCCTCGTCCGATGCCGGATACGTCACCGGGGCGCTGCTCCCCGTGGACGGTGGGTACACCTGCCAGTAATAACCCCTTTGAAGGACCGAACGAACCATGCAGCCGTATGAACTCTTCACCCCGGACCAGGTGGAGGCGGTGCACGAGGCCTCCTTGGACATTCTGAACCGAATCGGCGTGGACCTCCACTACGAACCGGCCAGGGACCTGCTGGCCCGGGCCGGCGCCCGCGTGGACGGGCACCGGGTGTTCTTCCCGCCCGGCCTGGTGGAGGAGCAGCGCACCAAGCCCCCCAGCCGCTTCACCCTGTACGCCCGCGACCCGAAGTATGATGTGATCATCGGAGGAGACCGGCCCGTTTTCGTCCCGGCCAACTGCCCGGCCTTTGTCGTGGACATGGACGGGAACCGGCGCTATGGAACCCTGAAGGACTACGAGCGGTTCACGATCCTGACCGATCAGAGCCCCCACCTGGATCTCTGCAGCAACATCCCGGTGGAACCCACGGACATTCCGGAGCCCGTCCGTCACCTCCACATGACCTATGCCTGTCTTACCCACACGGAGAAGTGCTTCATGGGGTCCTGCCTGGGCGCCGAGGCGGCCCGGGACGTCCTTCGAATGATGGCCGCGGTCTTCGGGGACATGGACGACCTCGCAGACCGGCCGAGAGTCCTGAGCATCCCCTGCTCCCTCACTCCTCTGGGCTATGACGAACGGATGCTCGGCGCCTTGATGACCTATGCCGAGGCAGGCCAGCCGGTCATGATCAACTCCATCGCCATTGCAGGCGCCACCGCACCCGTGACCCTGGCCGGTGCTCTTACACTTCAAAACGCCGAGATCCTGGCCGGGATCGTGATTGCCCAGCTCTGCCGGGAAGGGACGCCCGTGGTCTATGCCAGCGGTTCGAGCAACGTGGACATGCGAAGCGGCGCGTTCTGTGTGGGCTCCCCGGAGATGACCATGAACAACGCCCTGGCCGCCCAGATGGCCCGCTACTACCGCATTCCCTCGCGGGGGGCCGGGGCCCTTACGGACGCCGTGCTTCCGGACGCCCAGGCTGGGTACGAGTCCATGATGAACCTCTTCTCTGCGGTGCAAAGCGGTATCCACGTGGTCCTCCACGCCGCAGGAGCCCTGGAGACCATCAACAGCATCTCGTACGAGAAGTTCCTCCTGGACGAGGAGGCCGTGGCCATGGTGAAGCACGTGCACAAAGGGGTGAGGGTGGACGAGGATACCCTGGCCCAGGAAGCCATTCAAGAGGTGGGGCCGGGAGGCACCTTCCTGAATGCCGCGCACACGTTTCTCCATTTTCGAAACGAGCTGTTCTTTCCGCATCTCACGAAAAAGCAGAGTTTCACGGCCTGGAGGGATGCCGGCAAACCCTCCGCCCTGGCGGAAGCGCACCGTAAGTGCGAGGAGATCCTGGCCTCCCCGGAGCCCCCTTTGCTTCCACCGTCTGTGGACCGGGATCTCAAAACCCTTTTGGAGCGTCGTTCCTGACGCAACCTGAAACCTTTGGAGAACATCATGACACCGGGTTTCATTGGAACCGGCACCATCACGTCCGCCCTGGTCACCGGGTTGTGCACATCCCCGCATCCTCCGGCCTCGATCTGGGTCTCCCCGCGAAATGCCCAAAAGGCGGCAAAACTCGAAACTGCATTCAATGCAGTCCGAATCGGCGCCGACAACCAGGACGTCCTGGACCACGCAGATGTCGTGATCCTGGCCGTGCTGCCTCAGGACGCGAAGACCATCCTGGAGCCGCTCCGATTCCGGGCCGACCAGTGCGTGGTCACCCTGCTGGCCAGCACCCCCCTCTCGCAGATTCATCCGCTCGTGGCCCCTGCGGACCGCACGATTCGAGCGGTTCCTCTGCCCTCTGCGGAAAAGCATGCGGGCCCCATTGCCCTCTATCCAGGGGATCCTGCAGCAGAGGCCCTGTTCCAGGATCTGGGGACCCTGATCGTGGCCCGGGAGGAGTCCGAGCTCGACAAGCTCCTGATCATCACGTCCCTCATGGCCCCGTACTACGCCCTCCTGGAAGCAGTCGTATCCTGGGCCGTGGGTGTGGGCGTGGATCCCAAGAACGCGGCCGATTACACCGCCTCCATGTTCCGGGCCCTGTCCTTTCTAGTGGAGGACCGCGAGGATGGCGACCTTGCCGCCATGGTCGAGGAGTGCATGACCCCGGGAGGGCTCAATGAAACGGCCCTCGAGGTCCTTCGGGCCCGCGACGCCTTCGCGCAGGTGACCGCCGCCCTCCGCAAAGTACAAACCAGGGTTGAGGGAAACCAATAGAGGATTCCGTCCTATTCCCTCTTTGCACCCCTCCGGAGATGCCCTATCATGGGAGGGGAACGGACCGGAGCCCTCTCCAGCGGGGGAAAACCGACAAAATGGATGGCCCCCGGCTCAAAAGGTCACAAAGACAAACGCCATGCCGAAAGGAGGACGTCATGGAGCTTCGAATCCTGGGGATCGCGATCGCCCTGTTTTTCAGCGGGCTTCTTCTGATCTCCCTCAACACGGACGCCCTTGGAAAAGGTGCATCCCTGATCTTGAAGTCCACGGCCTTTTCCGAAGGAGAAACCATTCCGAGGCAATACACGTGTGAAGGGCAAGACGTGTCGCCTCCGCTCCAGTGGGAGAGCGTGCCTGAAAACGCCCGAAGCCTGGTGCTCATCGTGGACGATCCGGATGCACCGGACCCCAGGGCTCCCAAAACGATCTGGGTGCATTGGGTCCTCTACAACATCCCGCCGGATGCCACAGGCCTTGCCCAGGGGGTCCCCTCTTCGGAGCTCCCCCCTGGCACGCAGGAGGGGTTGAACGACTGGAAACGCACGGGATACGGGGGCCCCTGCCCGCCCATCGGCGAGCACAGGTACATGCACAAGCTGTACGCTTTGAACACGGTCCTGGGGGGGCTGAACAAGCCCACCAAAGCCCAGGTGGAAAAGGCCATGAAAGGGCACGTCATTCAGAAGGCCATTCTCATCGGAGTCTATGAAAAGGGCCGTTAACGCTATGATAAATAATATAGACTGAAAAATGCACCGGGACGCTTTGCCTTCTGAGCTCCCGGTGCTTCAGTTTTCGACCTTCACTTCCACCACGTTCTGCCGTGCGATGGCTTTTTCCCTGTCCCCATCCTTCACGTAAACATGCATCAACCCCATCACCTCATACAGCCCGTTTTCCAAAGACGTGGTGTCCCACTTTACCGGGAAATGGTTCTCCACCTCTTCGGACTCCCCGATCAGAATCCAGCTGTTTCCCCCCTTTTCGCGGAAGTACCACGGGTTGCGCACACGCGCGATGTGTCCTGGAATTCCCAATTCCTCCAATTCCTTCCTTAGAAGGCCTTCATCGAATTCCTCTCGAAGCATCACCACGCCGGAGTACGACTCCAAGGCCTTTGAAGGAACAATGTAGTGAGGTCCCCAATCCTGTGGCATAGTACACCTCCTTTCGCCTTCAAGGGGCATCCTTTGGAATCATGGAGTTTACTTAAACCTCCCATTGGATTCCCTTTCGATGAAGCCCCAGGAGTCCGATTTTTTGAATCGACCCCCGGGAAAGGTCGTGCCCTCCCCTCCCGAGAAACGGCCGCGATTCGGTTCGCGCGTAGGCCGTCGGAACGTCTTGAGGATCAACCAAGAGACGCCAGCCGCCTCCAATGGGAGATCACATCGTACGCCCATGATTCACGCCGTTGAGCCCACTCCATCCGGTCCCTCTGCCTTCAATAGCGCATGCGGATCCCACTGCTGATCCTGAACCATTACAGGTAGTTTATCCGTCTCAAGGCTAGAACTTATGGTACAACCATCGCAACAAGGAGAGACCCATTGGAAATACAGGACTTCTATAGGACTAAGCAGCAGAACCTGCATTTTTCTTCACACGACCTGCCGTTTCCCTCTTTTGGACCTGGAGGAGAATTCCTATACCATTATCTAACATACGGGATGAATCAGCAACCGCTCCTTGCATGTCACACTGCAGGACGCGGTACGTCTGCATGGAAAGGCAGATCCCTTTCACCTCAAGAGCACCCACTTCCTCCTAGGAGATCTCTTCCCTGACCAGGCCCCATGCGGCGTGGGCCAGGTAAATCCCCTCCGGTTCACAGGCCTGCTCCAGCGGGGAAGCGATATGGATGTTCAAACCGATGGCTATGAAGGGAAACGCCATCCAGGAGACCGTTCTCACCGGGCATTATGAAAAGGCCCGCTAGTGCGGCAAGCGGGTTTCCCTGAAGGGCAATGAGGTTTACTGATACACTTCCAAAAGAGAAGCGACATAGCGTGCAATGGGAATGGAGTCCGTAAGCCCGGGACATTCGATCCCTATGAGATTGATAAAACCAGGATAGCCTGAATCGGCCTCGTCTTTGATGACGAAATCCCGGTACGGATCGTCCGGACCCTGGATGCGGGCTCGAATCCCGCTCATGGAAGGCTCAAGAGATTCTTTCGTCACTGCAGGAAGATAAGTCCGTATCGATTCAATCAGAAGGTCCCGTTGCGATTCATCGACCGAGTACTCGATTTCATCGACGTACTCCCAATAGGGACCGAACTTGACAGACCCTCCAAGATCCACTTCTGCATGAATCGCCTTGCCTCTGGTCTTCCCTCCCTTGGAAACCCTGACAGGCCAAACCAGGTGCGTCAATTTCGGGGACGGGGAGACGGAAAAGAAGCTCCCTTTGTTGTAATAGATACGATACCCGCTGGCATCGATATCCATGCCCATGAGTTCTGCAATCCGGTCTGCAAAAAGCCCGGCACAGTTGATCAGGAAACGGGTCCTGAATTGGTACACCCCGTGATTCACATCCACCGTATAGTCCTTTCCGTCATAGTGGATGCCCGTCACTTTTGAACGGTAGACCACCGTGGCGCCGTTCGATTCCGCGGTCTTCAGGAAATAGTACATCAACTTATGGCAATCGATGACCCCTGTGGACGGCGAAAACAAGCCGGCCTCGGCGCGGACATCCGGTTCGAGCGTATGGATCTGACGTTTCGAGAGAAACGTGACGTCATCCACGCCGTTCTTTTCGCCGTCGGCCTTGATATTTTCCAGCCGCTCCATCTGATCGGCACCTGTGGCGACGATCAGTTTCCCCACCTGTTTGCAGGGGATATTGTGCCTGGCACAGATCTCGAACAGAGCCCGGTTCCCTGGACGGCAAAAATCTCCCTTGAAGAAGCCTGCGGGGAAATATAATCCCGAATGCACGATTTCCCCTGCACGACTGCTCGTCTCCTGCCCATAGGAATCGTTTTTTTCCAGAAGGACCAGGTTTGGATATGTTGCCGAGAGCTCGCGGGCCACGGCCAGTCCGACGACGCCCGCCCCTATAATCGTAATATCTATTCTCTCATGGATCATCGGATGGATTTATCTCACACGATTGGCTTCGGGCATAAAAAAGGCGGCCTGAAAGCCGCCTGCTTGTTTGATATGGCGGAGAGAGAGGGATTCGAACCCTCGGTGGGGCTTTACACCCCACACTCGCTTAGCAGGCGAGCGCCTTCAGCCAGCTCGGCCATCTCTCCGCAACCACGTACACCGTCTTTTCTGCTCTAGCTGTCGATCGTATCGCCTTCAGGAGATTGGCGGAGGGAGTAGGATTCGAACCCACGGTCCCGCGCCAACGGGACAACGGTTTTCAAGACCGCCGCCTTCGACCACTCGGCCATCCCTCCGGCACCAGGCGAGGAAAATATAACACTCCCAAAAATGTTCGTCAAAGACAATTGCTGGATCAGCAGGCCCTGAGAAACCCATACGTTCCTGCATGGCCCGGCGCTCCTGCCCAAACGCTTCGAATCACTCGGACCCGGCCGTTCGAACGGCTTCGCGCATGCGCTCAATGGTGCTTTTATAGTCTTCACTCAGGAAAATAGCGGACCCCGCCACGAACACGTCCGCACCGGCCCTGGACACTTCTCCGATGGTCTCGGTACCGATGCCGCCGTCCACTTCGATTTCCACGTTCAGCCCCCGCTCGTCAAGAATACGTCGAAGCCGCTTGATCTTGGGCAGCACCGAGCGAATGAACGCCTGGCCTCCGAACCCGGGGTTCACGGTCATGAGAAGGACCATGTCCAGATCCTCCAGCACGTACTCGAGGCCGTGGAGCGGAGTTGCCGGATTCAGAGACACCGCGGCCTTGGCGCCGGCCATCCGCACCCGCTGAATGGAGCGGTGCAGGTGTTCCACCGCCTCGGCGTGTACGGTGATGCTGTCCGCCCCGGCCTGGACAAAATCGTCCACATAGGCGTCCGGATCCGAGATCATAAGGTGCACATCCAGGGGGAGATGGGTGGCCCTGCGCGCCGCCTCCACGATCAACGGTCCGATCGTGATGTTGGGCACGAAATGGCCGTCCATCACGTCCACGTGAATCAGGTCGGCACCCGCTTTCTCCACGCTCTGAATCTCCTCCCCCAACCGGGTGAAATCCGCCGAAAGAATCGACGGGGCAATCTTGGCCATATCGTCTTCCCTCCTAAAACCTCTGAACCCCTGTGCATCGAGCGGTGCAGAAAACACGCCACCATGGGATGCTCAATCGCCGGGGCCTGATTTCTTTTCAAAAAGCGCCCCGAAGAACCCGTCCGTGCCGTGACGATGGGGAACCGCCCTGAAAAACCCCTGGCCGTCGATAAACGGCAAGGCCCACTCCGGCACCCGATCCCTGAGGTCCACCCTCGTCATATTCCGGTGCGCCGCCAGAAACGCCTGGGCCGTTTCTTCGTTTTCTTCGTTCGTGAGCGTACAGGTCACGAACAGCAAGCGACCCCCCGCTCGCAGGACCCCTGCGGCGCCGTGGAGCAGGGCCCGCTGAAGGGAGGCCAGCCTGGGAATGTCCTCCTCGGTCCGGTTCCACTTTCCGTCCGGGTGCCTGGAGAGCACCCCCAGTCCCGAGCACGGTGCGTCCACCAGGATTGCGTCGAACGGGACCTGAAAAAGCCTCTTGAGGTCTTTTGTGCCGTCTCCGGCCAGGGCGACGATGCTTTGCAGACCGAGCCGGTGTGCGGACCTACGAAGGTGTACCAGCCGCTTCGGCTGCATGTCAAGCGCCACCACCCGGCCCTGATCCTTTGCCAGCTCGGCCAAGTGCGTGGCCTTGCCCCCGAATCCCGCACAGAGGTCCAGCACGTTCTCTCCGGGAGCCGGCGCCAGAAGGTGGGCGGCCACCTGCGCTCCGGGGTCCTGCACTTGAAACAGGCCCTCTTCATACGATGCGAGACGATCCACCCGCCCCCTCAGCCCCTGAATACAAACCGCTTCCGGCACTCCGGGAAAGGCATCGGCTGGAACGCCTTCGGCTGTCAATTGTTCAATCAATCCGTCCCTGTCCGTCCGGAGCGGGTTCGCACGAACGCACAGGGGAGGAATCCGGTTCAGGGCACGAAAAAGGGCCTCGGTCTCCTCCAACCCCTGGGACCGGAGCCAGCGTTCGACCAGCCACTCGGGAAAGGAGTGAACCGCTGCCAGGTGCGGGACGGGCTCATCCCCCGGGTCGGGGAACGCGATCCTCTGACGGTCCCTGCAAAGGGTCCTCAACAGGCCGTTGACAAACGGGGCGGCGCGAGCCGCTCCCTGCGCCTTCACCTGAAGGACCGCCTCGTTGACCGCCGCCGAATCCGGAACCCGGTCCATGTAACAGATCTGGTACAGAGCCAGACGCAGGATATCCAGCACGACCGGAGAGATGCGTTGAAAGGGACGATTGGACGCCCGGGCGATCATCCAGTCCAGGCGTCCGCGCCAGCGCCAGACCCCCTGAACGAGGTGACTGACGAATGCACGATCGCGGGAGGTGAGGTGAGGGTATTGCCGGAACACCCTGTCCAGAGAATTACCCCACGGCCCTTTCCTCGCGGCCTCCCACCTCAGTACGGACAGGGCCAGATCTCTGGGCTGCATTGCTTTTCTGCTCGAGGAAATGGCGAATCCCCTCCTCCACCTTGTCGAGGTCCACATCCGTGTCGTAGCACGGACCGTTGGGGCGCCGATTGAGCACGCCAAAGACCGGGATGGGGTATGTGTCCTGGATGCCGCTCGTCAGGTCCCGCTCGCAGGCCACGGCGATGATCAGGGAAGGTTTCTTTTCCACCACGATTTTCCGGGCCAGGGTCCCGCCGGTGGCCACGGCCAGGGACACACCGTAGGTTTCCCCCAGTGCCACCAGGTCCTTGATCTTGCACCGGCCGCACTTCTTGCAGTGCTCCACGCCCGCCGTGATCCGCACGGTGCACTCGTGGTACTGGAGGCAGTGAGGAAGAAGAATCAGCATCTTCTCGGGTGGGACCTTGCGGGCTTCGGCCAGGACGAGCTGGTTGTTGATGGCCACGAAGCTCCGCCTCACCTGGGGCTTGGCGATTCCCACGAGCTTGCCCACGATGACCAGCAGGGGGAACAGGAATCGAATGACCACACCCCGGATCCGGCGGTTGAAAAAGAGGTTCCTGCCCCGAAGGATTGTGAACACCAGGGTCAGGCCGCCGCCCAGGAGAAAAAGGACCGCCCCGCCGAACACAATCGCCATGATCAGCGGCAGATGGGGGTGAATCGAGGCAAAGCCCACATAGGGCACCCACCACAGCACCGCTGCCAGAGCCACCAGCACGAGGCAGGTGAGCAGGAGGAGAAGAATAAATCGCCGTTTTTCGGGTCCGGTTTCTTGCTTCAATGGCCTTCACGAAACGTTAAGGGGTTTATTCTCTGCATCCAATTGCAAAAAAGAGGCCGAAGGGTCAGGTCCCCAGGAGACTGCCGGTCCCCATGGAAAACCCCCGAAGGAAGTCCGCCACGGGCATGCGGCGCTTGCCTGAAGCCTGGATCTCCCGCACGGCCACCCGGCCGCATCCCGTATCCACGAGAAGCCGGTCCGCCTCCACGATCACGTGCCCCGGCGCATGTTCGCGTTCCCTCTCGTCCGCCACACCGGCGGAAAAAAGCTTCAGCCCCTGCCCCTGGTAGGTGGTTCGGGCGCCGGGGTAGGGATCCAGGGCCCGAACCCGGGCCGAGACCCTGCGGGCCGGCTCTGACCAGTCCACGAGCATTGTCTCCCGGTCGATCTTCGGCGCATAGGTCGCCAATGCGGCTTCCTGAGGGATTTCCCGGACCGGTTCCGTTGCCATGGCCTTCAGCCATCCAACGATCCTTTCACCGGCAAGGCTCGCCAGGCGATCGTGAAGGCTGCCTGCGGTTTCCTCCGGGGCGATCTCCAAGGCTTCCTGAAACAGGACCGGTCCCGTGTCCAGGCCCTCGTCCACGCGCATGAGCGTCAACCCGGTCCGTGCTTCGCCGTTCAGAATCGCCCGCTGTATGGGAGCGGCCCCCCGATAGCGGGGCAGAAGCGAGGCATGGACGTTCAGAACCCCCCACCGGGGAACGGCAAGAAGATCCCCTTTCAGGATCTGACCGAAGGCCACCACAACGAAAAGGTCCGGCTCGCGTTCTCTAAGCACGCTAAGGAACGACTCCGTGTTCACCGACTCCGGCTGAAGCACCTCGATATTCCAGTCCAGGGCCAACCTCTTGACCGGGGAGGGCACAGTGCGCTTGCCCCTGCCCTTGGGCCGGTCCGGCTGGGTCACCACGCTTCGCACATCCAGGCCCGCCGTCAGCAGAGACCGCAGCGTGGGCATGGCGAAGTCTGGCGTGCCCATGAACACGATCCCCGGCATGGTGGGAAGGCAATCTCGCGACAGCGCATCCATGATCACCCGGAAGGCTCGTTCTTTTTCAGGAGCTTTTTGAGCTTCTTTTTGTACAAGGCCCGCTTCAGATTGCTGATGTGATCGATGTAGAGCGTGCCGTTCAGGTGATCGATCTCGTGCTGCAGGCAGATGGCCAGGAGCCCGTCCGCTTCCACGTCCACAGGGTTGCCGTCCCGGTCCACGCCCGCCACCTTCACGTGGGCGTTGCGGCGAACCTCTGCGGAGTAATCGACCACGCTCAGGCAGGACTCCTCATACGTGGTCTCACCCTCGGCGAGGACGATCTCCGGGTTGATCAGCACATGTAGATTGCGTCCCTCATCACGCGGCGTGAGGTCGTAGACAACGACCCGTTTGGTCCGGCCCACCTGGTTGGCCGCCAGGCCGATGCCCGGCGCCGCGTACATGGTCACGGCCATGCGGTCGATCAAACCCAGAACGTCGTCGTCAATATTATCCACCGGCTCCGCCGTCTCCCGCAATACGGGCTCCGGATAGGTGTAAATGTGCATGGGTTCCGAGCTGTCCATGGTCCTTCCTCGATCGATTGTCACAGGCACGATTATGCCGATTTTTCGGGTTTCCAATAACGGCTTCCTGCCCTGCCGTTGTCCGGGTTTGACATATTATCAAAATATTAATTATTCTTAAGGAAGAAATCAACCTTGACATTCCCGAAGCCTGTCCATAAGAGAAGCATCACGCACAGAAGACGCACACTTGAGCGAACGGGACCTGCGATGGACGGCAACGCCATGAAAGCGATCACAAATTTCCTCTTTGAAGTCGGTATGCTGAAGCGCACGCCCCGAAGCGGCTACCAGTTTCTGGGGAGCGGTCGCGAATCCGTGGCAGAGCATTCCTTCCGAACGGCGATCATCGGGTACGTTCTCTCCCTGCACGAGAAGGGGGCCGACTCCCACCGGATCGTTCTCCTGTGCCTGATGCACGATCTTCACGAAGCGCGAACCGGGGATCTCAACTACGTGAACAAAAGGTACGTTCAGGTGGACGAAGACCGTGCAATCTGCGATCTCTCGGACGACCTCCCTTTCGGAGACAGGATCGTGGATCTGACCCAGGAGTTCAATGCCGGCCAGTCCATCGAGGCCCGACTGGCACGCGATGCGGATCAGCTCGACCTGATTCTCGAGCTCAAGGAGCAGCAGGACCTAGGGAACAAGTACGCCTCGGAATGGCTGCGTTTCGCCGTCCAACGTCTTCAGTCAAAATCCGCCAAGAGCATGGCCCGGGATATCCTGAACACAGACAGCACAGAGTGGTGGTTCGAAAAACGAACCGACCTCTGGGTCGACGTCCTCTCCAAGGACCCGCATGGTGACGAGTAGACCACATGGATTGTGGGGCCACCCCGCGATGCGGATCACGCTGGGGCTATCCCTTGTGGTCCACGCCCTGCTCTTTCTGGGGTTTCAGAAAGCCTTTCCCTCCCTCCTGAGCCCGTTGGAGACTCGTCTCTACGAAGTGGAACTGATTCGGCCGCCGGTTGAGGATCTGGACGATGCGGCCGATTCCGCAGCGGAAGAGGCGCGCATCCGGCCGGAGGAACCCATCCCCCCTTCACAACCCCTCGAAGACACGATCAGCCTGAACACGAAGGACCGCCGGTACGTCCATTACGCCGGCGTGATCAAGGAGCGGCTGCTGGCGCAATGGGAATATCCAGCCGAGGCCAAGAAACGGCTTCTGGAGGGTCGTCTCCTTCTGGTCTTTACCCTGGAAAGGAACGGTGCCATGACTGCGATTCGCATCCTGGACCCGTCCGGTCACGCCATACTCGATGACGAGGCCTGCCGAGCGGTCCGGGCGGCCGCTCCCTTTCCCCGCTTTCCGGAACACATTCAAATGAAACGCCTCCACATTCGTGCCGCATTCGACTACCGCCTTGCATCCCGCTGACGGCCCAGAGGCCGCTTAACGGGGCGGAAAGGAGGACCCATGTCCTTTGTCAAGGGGTTACGCTACAATCTTCGGGGTTTCTGGACCGCCCTTCGCAACGGGAAGCTCCTGCTCTGGGGTTTGTTCCGGTTTTTTTTCGTTCTGATCATCACCGTGCTCACAGCAGGTCTCATCCTCGCCCACCATCAAGAGATCCTGAGCGCCCTTTGGACCCGACCGGAAAGCATCTGGGTCCTCTGGCTGTGGCATCTCCTCTCCTGGGCGCTTTCCCTGGTGCTGGTAGCCCTTTCCATCCTGTTTTCCTATCTCATCTCCCAGATCCTGTTCAGCGTCCTCATCATGGACCTCATGTCCCGCATCACGGAACGAATGACGACCGGCAGCGTCCAGGAAGGATCGGCCATGTCCCTGCCCACCCTGTTTGTTTTTCTGATCCGGCAGGAAATTCCAAGGGCCCTTATCCCGGTGGCTTTGTCCCTGGGGTTGATGCTCGTGGGATGGTTCACCCCACTTGCTCCTGTGCTGGTCCCCCTGAGCTCGGCCCTTGCCATCGTGTTTCTCGCCTGGGACAACACGGATCTCACCCCGGCGAGACGAGCCCTCCCGTTTCGGAAACGCTGGCGATTCCTGATGCGATCTCTCCTTTTCCACCTCGGCTTCGGTCTTCCCTTCCTGATTCCCGGTCTGAATCTGCTGTTCCTGGCCTTTGCCCCGGTAGGAGCCACTCTGTACTACCTCGAAGAGGCAGGGGCCACGGACCGGGACAAGGCGTCTCAGCAAAACGTTTCTCCATGACATGACCATCGCTCTTCAAGACAGTGGCCAAAGAGAGCACAGAGAAAAAGAAGGAGAGGCATAGTGCCTTGACTTGCGGCAGCCGGTGATTATCTTTTTTTATTCACTATGTACGCAGGTCCTGGATCGCTTTCCTTCAGAGTGGGCCTGCAGCTTGCGGCGGAGAGCTTCGATCATGCCGGAGAAGCCATACTACAAGACCCTCGGCGTATCCGAAAATGCGTCCCAGGAGGATATCAAAAAGGCCTATCGAAAGCTGGCCATGAAATACCACCCGGATCGGAACCCGGGGAACCAGGAGGCTGAGGCCAAATTCAAGGATGTGAGCGAGGCGTATGCCGTGCTCAGCGACCCGGAAAAACGCAAGCAATACGATACGTTTGGTGCCGAAGGGTTCCAGAACCGCTTCAGCCAGGAAGACATCTTCCGCGATTTCGATTTTGGTAGCATTTTTAGGGAGTTCGGCTTTCGCGGAGGCCAGAATCAAAACATCTTCACCCAGTTCTTTGGGGGGCAAGGGGCGTCCAGCTTCAAAGGCCGAGGCCCGACGCAACGGCAGCACCACGGCGGCGGCTTTGGGGGAAAGGCCCGCGGGGTCAAGGGCCAGGACCTGATTTACGAGCTGTCCCTGACGCTGGAGGAGGCCGCCAAGACAACGGAAAAAACGATTTCTTATATGTCCCACGGCAAGCAGGAGCAAGTCTCCGTCAAAATTCCAGCCGGGGTGTCCACGGGGAAGCGCCTTCGCCTCTCTGGAAAAGGAGAGCCCAGCCCGTACGGTGGTCCTGCCGGGGACATGTTCATTCAGATCCGGGTGCTCGACCACCCAACGTTTCGCCGGGAAGGGAACGACCTCTATACAACCCGGGAGATCCTTTACTCCGAGGCCGTCAACGGGACCGAAGTCGAGGTCCCGACCCTGGACGGCAAAACCCTTCGATTGAAAGTCCCCTCGGGCACGCAACCCCATGCAAGGCTGCGTATGAAGGGGTATGGAATGCCCCGCATGAACGGCGGCGGGAAAGGCGACGCCTACGTTCAGATTACGGTGAAGGTTCCCAAAAAGCTCAACCGCAAGCAGAAGGACGTTATGAAAAAGCTGGCAGAAGCCGGCCTCTGATTCGTCCTTTTCTCGAGCACCGTACCGGAAAAAGCCGGCTTCCTGCTCCGTCCCATGCGGACAGCGGGCTCCTATAGCCACCGGCTGAATCACCTCAACCGCAGGGAGTCCCAGGCGGGAAGGGTCGCCCCTGAAAGAGCGCGCAACACACCATGAAAGCCCTGTCCGTTTTCTCCGGCGGCCTCGACAGCCTGCTTGCCTCGGAACTGCTCCGGGTGCAGGGGATCGATGTGCTGGCCCTTTTTTTTCAGACCCCCTTTTTCGATGCCCACAAAGCCCGACAGTACGCTGAACAGATACGGCTCCCTCTTCGCGTCGTGGATATTACGGAAAGCCATCTGGAAGTAGTAAAGCACCCCGCCCACGGTTACGGGGAAAACATGAACCCCTGCATCGACTGCCACACGTTGATGATTCGAACGGCCGGGGACCTGCTCGAGGAAGAAGGAGCGAGCTTCATTGCCACCGGGGAAGTGTTGGGTCAGAGACCCATGTCTCAGAACCGGAAGGCCCTGAGCATCGTGGAAAGGGAATGCGGGTATGCCGGCCTGGTCTTGCGCCCCCTGTCGGCCAAGCGGTTGCCGCCCACCCTCGCAGAGGAGAAAGGCTGGGTGAACCGAGAGGAATTGAAGGGCTTCTCAGGGCGATCACGAAAACCCCAAATGGCCCTGGCGCGAGAGCTCGGCATTCGGGATTACCCCTCCCCTGCAGGGGGATGCCTGCTCACGGATCGGACCTTCACTGTTCGCCTGAAAGACCTCCTGGCCTCAGACCCGAACCCGGAAATCCGGGACATCGACCGCCTCAAGGTGGGGCGTCACTTCCGCATCGGACAGAACACCAAGGTGATCGTAGGCAGGAACAAGCGGGAAAATCAGGTTATTCAGTCCCTGGCCTCCGGGGCGGATACTCTCCTTCAGACGGTGAATGTCCCGGGGCCCACCGCCCTGCTCAGCGGTGATGCACAAGAGGAGAATGCCGACCGGGCGGCAGCGATTGTGGCGGCTTACAGCGATGCCAATGCGGGAAACCCAGCGGAAATCCGCCTGCGAGGAGCGGAGGGAGAGCGCCTTCTGACACCCCCCATTCAGGACAAGGGGGTGTTCCGACATTTCATGGTCTGACGCGCATGCCCCCGGTGCGTTACCAAGTCCCTGACGGGAGTCCTCCCCTCCCCGTCGTCTCTAAAAAAACTCCTGCCGGAGGCTGCCGTGCACCGCGGCGGAAGCATCCCCATGATTTATTGCCGGAGGAGCCGCTCCAGAAACCCCTTTTCCTGCAACCTGCGAAGGTTTCCCTCGGCTTCCCCGATGATAGCCTGGTGCCGGTCGATCTCCCCTTCCGTAGAGCGAATTTTTTCCTCCAGTTTCTCCATCTCCAGCTGCAGTTCCATGAAGCGGAGCTTTTCCTCCCGCGTCATGATCCGTTTTTCCATGAATTTCAGGCGATCTTGCAAGGGGATCATTCGCCCCTCGATCCGGTTGAGATCGTCTTGAAGTTCCTTCACCTGAACCTGATTGGTCTCAATCAACTGAACGAATTTCTCTTCCTTCTCCATGGTGAAGAAGAGGAAAAAAAAGACGCCGATCCCCAGAAGCAGAACGAAGCCCGCGGCTTTTACCGCCAGACCCAGGCCGCCCCAGAATGCGCCCCCTGCCTTCGCGAACGCCCCGGCCACAGCCTCGGTTCCGCTGTACCCCCCGGTTTCTCCCTCCACCTGATAGCGCACGCCCTGTATGGCATCCGAGAGGCTCTTCAGCCGCGCCTCGATGTCTTCGCCGACCCGACCGGTCACACACTGCTCCCGGACGTCCCCGTCCGACGCTTCCAGACGATGCGCCAGCTCCCGCATGCCCTCCACGATCTGATCCGTGTCGACTTCCTGGGCAAATCGGCCGGGGAACTTCTTCTTCAGGGCCTGAATTTCTTCCTCCAGGACCGCGAGCGCGTTTCCCAGCTCCTTGCCGTACTTTTTCAAAAAGGGCGGCTTGCAAAGGTAATCCTTACCCAGCCCCAGCAGCAGGGCCCGGTCCCGGACCATATGCATGGCATGCAAGGCGTTTTCCGATGAAGCGGTCATAGTCCCCTCGCTACCGCTTTCCATAGAACTGGCCGGCTGCCCAAAGATTCCCCCCGTCGTGGGCGTTCCACGCCCCAGCGATCCCGTCGGCCTTGGCACCGCAGATCACCCCGCCACCTCCGGTCGCCCAGGGAATCGTATCCTGAGGTGTAGTACTAGGCGTATCCAGCTTTCCGGAGAGATTGTCGATATCGAACTCCCCATCCGAGTCCAACGACCCGCTTCCGCTGAGGTCAACGGAATACCCTGCGTTTGCAGAGTGAATATGGATGTCCTCCACGCTACGGCTGGCATAGTCCACCTGGCAGGAAAAGGACCCGGTGAGCTCCACGGCCCCCACCCCGTTCTCCACGAACACGCCCTTGGACTCTCCTGAGTAGGAATAGCGTGCTCCCTGCTGGTGAAGATAGGCGATGTAATCCGGGTGGGTGCGAAGCCCCTCGATATGCCAGATCTTGGCCGTGGCTGCATAGTAGGGGTTTCCGCCGTCTTCCGCAACCAACCCCTGGTCTGGACCACCCCCGAGGTCCTCCCACCAGCCCCATGCCAGGTACTCCTGCCCGCTTGCGTCGGTGTAGGATCCTCCCCTGAAGTAAGTGAACGTGCGTCCCGAGACCGGGATGCCCGTGCCGTCGGAAAACTCCGTGACAGAGGCCTTGGTCCCCTCGGCATCCTGCTCCTGGAGCACGAGGCTGTGGTTGGGGTCTTCGTCATGGGTGGTTTTATAGGCCACGTGCTGATCCGGGCCGGAACCCAGGAGATTCGGCCCGTGCTCGTATATCCCCCACGCGTCTCCCCCCGCCAGGTCGTCGACGAGAATCGCCATGATCCCGCTGATCCACCCGGCCGTCTTGCCCTCGGCGATGTTTCCTCCGGACATCGCCTGCTCGCCCCCCTGTTGGGTGGCAATGTCGCTCATGGCGTCGGCCAAATCCAGGAGGTTTTCGGCATCCCCTGTTGCGCCCCCCAGGAGAGCACCCTCGTCCTCACCCTCCTCGTCGCCCTCGCCGGCCGCGCCTTGAGCCTCCCCCTGCTTGCGGATCTCCGTGGCCTGTCGGAAGCCCTGCAACACCTCGGGCGGCGTGGGGATGACTTCCCCATCCCTACCTCGGTACATCTGGCCGGGCCCCACGGTCTTTCCCGCCACGTCCAGCACACCGTCCTCGGAGTGACAATCCGTAACGCTCTTTGCCTGGGGGTTCATCTGAGCCAGCTGGAGACCCAGCTTCCCGGAACGGTCCGCCAGGCGCACGCCCAGTGCCTGTGCGTTTGGTTCCACGAGCCAATGCACCGCCACACCGAACTTGGTCCCTCGCACCCCCACAACCGCAGTGGGGGTCTTCACGTTGAACCGGCGCTTTTTATGCCGGAAGAGCCGCAGGGCGTAGAACATGGCCTTGCCCTTGATCATGCTCAAGAGGGACTCGCTCTTCCCCTCCTGCCTGCGGTCCTGGTAGACATCTACGCCGAACCGGGTTTCCTCGGCCATGGAGACCACGTCCCCATTTTGAAACCGCAGACGGCATCGCGAGTCAACCAGGGTCTCGAGTGTGTCATTCTCAAAGACCGGATCTCCCTCGCGTCCGAAGTAGGCTTCCCCCGACGCCCGATGGATCACGACCACATGGCCGTCCAGCGCATCGATCCGTCCGGCCTCCTGGAATCCTTGGGACGGGATGAAGGTATCCTTAATTTCGAGTCCCTGCAGCTCAGCAGGAAGCGTATCGTAGGGAGCAGCAGCCCCACGGGGTTCCTGAGACCAGGCCACAACACACAGGAGCAGCACAAGCATCCACCCAACGGCCGCAACGCCACTCTTCAACTTGCCTTTCCTGATCATGGAAGACCGTTTCTCCTTTGTGCGACACCGCAAAGCTCGGACGGGTTTTCCCCGAATCGTTTCCATTCGTATGAAAAGTCGCAAATGGCACTAAAGTGCCTCTGCGACCTTGTCCGCGCACACGCTCTACGGACAAAGCCGCGCCGATCCTACGCATCACTCAGTGCTCAATCCGAACCGCGCACACCTTAAATTCCGGAATCCCGGCCACGGGATCCAGGGCTGCATGGGTCAGGGTGTTGGCCGCCGCCTTGGCCCAGTGGAACGGGATGAACACAGTGCCCGCCACGGCCCGATCCGAAATCTGAGCCCGGGCTTCGATGGTGCCCCGCCTGGAGGTGACCTTCAGGGTTTCCCCCTCGCCCACACCCAGGTTGCGGGCATCGGCGGCGGAAAGCTCCACAAAGCAATCGGGGGCCCGATCGTTCAGCCCGTCGCTTTTCATGGTCATGGTGCCGGTGTGAAACTGGTAAAGCACGCGCCCGGTGGTCAGGTAGAGCGGGTAGTCGTCGTCCGGAAGTTCCGCTGGGGGAATGTAATCGATGGCATGGAGCACGCCGAGACCGCATGAGAACTCGTCGATGTGCAGACACGGGGTCCCCGGATGGTCCGTGCCCGTGCAAGGCCAGTGAATTTCCTCCTTCTCCAGGCGGTCATAGGTAATTCCACAGTACGAGGGAGTCACCCGGGCGATCTCTTCCATGATCTCCCGGGCGCTTTCATAGTGCATTTCGTACCCCATCCGGGTGGACAGATCACAAAGGATATCCCAGTCCTCACGAGACTCTCCCGGGGGATTCACGGCCCTTCGGACGCGTTGCACTTTTCTCTCCGTGTTCGTAAACGTGCCGTCCTTCTCCGCGAAGCAGGCCGAGGGAAGCACCACGTCCGCCAGTCGGGCCGTCTCGGTCATGAAAATGTCCTGCACCACGAGAAAGTCCAGCTTCTCGAGGGCCGCCCGGGCGTGGGTGAGATCCGGATCCGAGACCATGGGGTTCTCCCCGATGACGTAAAGCGCCTTCACCTCGCCCTCGTGCGCCTTGGCCATCATCTTTGTGACCGTGAGGCCCACCTCCGCCGGCAGTTCCTTCACGCCCCAGGCTTCAGCCATGCGCTCCCGAACGGCTAGATCCGTCACCTTCTGGTACCCCGTGTAGACGTTTGGAAGCCCGCCCACATCGCAGGCGCCCTGGACATTGTTCTGTCCCCGCAGCGGGTTCACCCCGCCGCCGCGTACGCCCACATTGCCGCATAGCATGGCCAGGTTGGCCAGAGATTTGACATTGTCCGTTCCGGAGATGTGCTGAGTGATGCCCATGGCGTAAAGAATCGACCCGACCCCCGAGCCCGCGTAGAGCCGGGCGGCGGCAATAAGTTCTTCCTTGGGGATCCCGGCGATCTCCTCCACGCGCTCGGGCGTGTAGGCCTCCACGATCTTTTTCATCTCGTCAAATCCCACGGTGCGGGATCGGACGTACGCCTCGTCATAGAGCCCTTCCTGGATAATCACGTTCATCAGCCCATTGATCCAGGCCACGTCCGTGCCGAGATTCGGGCGCACCCACATGGTGGCAAATTGGGTAATGGGAATGCGCCTGGGATCCACCACGATGAGCTTCGCCCCTTTGAAGGTGACCGCCCGCTTCACGTAGGAAGAGAGGACGGGATGGTTCTCCGTGGTGTTGGAGCCGACGATGAGAATGACGTCCGCCCTCTCAATGTCCCGAATCGGGTTCGTCATGGAACCACTGCCGAACGCTGCGGCCAGACCGGCCACAGTGGAGCTGTGTCAGAGCCGCGCGCAGTGATCCACGTTGTTGGTGCCCAGAGCGGCCCGGGTGAACTTCTGGGCCACGTAGTTCTCCTCATTCGTGATTCGTGCGCTCGTGAGCACCTGAATGGCGTCGGCCCCGGCTTCCTGTTTCACCTTCCCGAGCTTTTCGGCTACCAGGTTCAGGGCCTCGTCCCATTCGGCCTCCCGATAGCCTGTCCCTTCCCGGATCAAAGGTTTGGTCAAACGATTCTCGTCATGAATGAAATCGTTTCCAAATCGTCCCTTGACACAAAGGCTCCCGTAATTCGGTCCCACATCCTCCACCCCGGTGGCCTTGACCACGCGGCCGTCGTGCACGTGCAGATAGATCTGGCATCCCACCCCGCAGTAAGAGCAGGTCGTCCGAACCTTCCTCGCCTCCGGCTTCGGGCCCTTACTGCCGAACTCCGACTTGGGAACCAGCGCCCCCACCGGACAGGCCTGAACGCACTCTCCGCAGAACAGGCAGTCCGAGTCTCTGAGCGCAAGGTCTCCACGGGCCACGATCTTGGATTGCTTGCCCCGGTATCCATGGCTGATGGCGTTGTTCACCTGAACCTCGTTACAGGCCTGAACGCATCGGCCACACAGAATACATCTGGAAAAATCCCGAACAATGAACGGGTTGACGTTCTCCACGGGGTAGTCGGACTGGGTGGCGGGAAAACGGTCTGCGCGAGCCCGGTACTGAATGGCCAAATCCTGGAGCTTGCACTCCCCGTAAGCCGGACAGATGTCCTCGTGCTCTTCGGTCTCCATGGTCTTGAGCTGCAAGTCCGTCCATTCGTCCAAGCCGGCTTCGCGCACGAGGCAGTTGTGCTGTCCCGACGTGAGAAGCAGTTCGATGTTCAAGCGCCTCGCTCGGATCACCCTCGGGCTTTCCGTGAGGACTTCCATTCCCGCCCCGGCAGGCGCGGCGCACGAAGCCACCAGGTTGCGAGCCCCCTTCACCTCCACCACGCAGACCCGGCAGGCCCCGGTGGGAGAAGCGCCCTTGAGATAGCAAAGCGTCGGAATGTGAATGCCGTTCCTCCGGGCGACCTCGAGAATGGTCTCACCCGGAGAAAACGAGAACTCCTGGCCGTTGATGATCAGGGTATTCTCGGTTTTCATACTCCCTCCCACACCCCTGCGCAGGGGACGAATCATGTGATTTGTTGCCGGATCACGTGGACCGGACGCTCTGCAACGCCTTCCTCAAAAAGGAGAAATACAAGAACTAGATTCAACCGGTAAAAAGCGTTTGCTCTTTTCCTTCGGCCCCATTACGCTGATACGAAAACGGGTGCCGGCGGGGGCAGACCGCTTTCCGGACAGAAGTCCAGGTTTGACGGCCATGAGGTCCCTGTGCAAACCCGGTCGCATGCACCTGGAGCCTGTCGAAGCCATGGTCACAGAACAAGGATTCGTTGAAAAGGCCGCCTCCCGCAAGGCGCTCATCCGCGTCCAGAGAAACGAGGCGTGCTCGCGATGCCAGACACGGGGAGCCTGTGAAATGCTCTCCGAAAAAACCATGCGTGTGGAGGTCGTGAACGACCTTGGGGCCAAAGAAGGCGACCGGGTGGAGATCAGCGTTCCCACCGGCTCCTTTCTGAAGCTCTCCATTCTGGTCTACCTGCTTCCCGTCGCGGCCCTGGTCGTTGGTGCGTATGGTGGGAGCCTCTGGGCCGAAGCCCAAGGAAACGACGGAACGATGTATTCCGTACTTTTCGGCGGGATCGCCATGGGGATCGCCTTCTTTGCACTTCGCTGGATCGAGCGCAGTGCGGCGTCTCCTTCCTCGGAGTACCAACCCCGCATGACGCGTATTCTGCCTAGTGAGAGCCCCCCTCCATGCGACGATAGCAAATAAGCCCGCACTGCAGACAACGTTTCGCTTCCCTCAGGGCCTGTTCTTCGTCGAAACCCAGTTCGATCTCCAGGGACGGGTCTGTAGCCAGTTCTTCCGCCGGGCGAACCGGGACGATTTCCCGAGGGGCCGTGGACACGGGCTCGACCTCGTCCAGACGCAACATCTGCGTGTTCGCGCGAATCATGTTATCCGGGCCTTCCACGGATGCGCCCTGCAAGAACCGGTGAACCGTCGATGCCGACCTCCTGCCTGAACCGATCGCTTCCACGACCGCGCGGTAGTCGCCTGTGGCCTCGCCGGCACGGAAGATTCCGGTGAGCTCCTCGGCCGCCGGGCCTGCATAGGGCACCAGCGTTTCCCAGGCGATAGCGTCCTCTTCGGCCTTTTCCCCCTCACCCTCCTCCCGCGATTGGCGCACGTAGATGAGCTCGGGAAAGCGCCCGGCACCGGTCAGGAGGGTATCCGCATCCAACAGCTCCCGGTCCTCTCCGGGCGGGGCGGTCAAATCCGCGATTTCCAGGTGGGTGAGCCGGTCGCCACTCCCGACCATGCGCGTGACCGCGCTCTCGAAAAGAAGCTGGATCCCCTGCTCCTCGGCATCCTTGAGGACCTCCTCGGAAAACGGGGCCTTTTCCCGAGGACCCCGGAACATCATGGTGACCTCTCGGGCGTCCTCTCGAATATGAATGCGAGCTGCCTCCAATGCCGCGCTACCACCTCCAAGAATAAAGACCCGCTTACCCAGAGGCTTCTGTTTCCCTTCCCGGTGTGCGAGGAGAAAGTCCACCAGGAGAAAGACGCCCGGCAATGGCTTCAGCAGATCCCCGGGGGTGCGCTGGGGCATCTGCGTGTCCCACCCGCCCACGGCGATCAGGACCGCATCGTTTCCTTCGCGCATGAGACCTGCAATGGTCACGTCCTGTCCCAGACGCCGGTTGAAGTGAAACGCCACTCCTGCCTCCTCGATCCCTTCGATGTCCCAATCGAGCACATCCGAAGGCAGTCGGTTTTGGGGAAGTCCGAAGCGGAGAAGCCCTCCCATTTGGCCGGAGGCCTCGTACACGGCGGCCTCGTGCCCGAGACGGTTCAGGAGGTAGGCGGCTGTCAGACCTTCGGCCCCCCCTCCGATCACCGCCACATGCCGGCCCGTTTCAGGGGCGCGGTAGATCTGCACGTGGGACCCGGATTTCCGCTCCTGATCCGACGCAAAGCGCTTGAGGGGATTGATGGCCACGGGCTGGTCCACCAGGTTCCGCCGGCACTCATACTCGCAGGGGTGCACGCAGATCCTTCCACAGACCGCGGGAAAAGGATTCGTTTCCTTGATGGTGCGCACGGCATTCAGGGGGCGTCCTTCGGCGATGTGTCGAATGTACGTCGGGATATCGATCCCTGCGGGGCAAGCCCGCTGGCAGGGTGCGGAGCACTGCTCCGTGGTGTACTCGTTCAGAACGCGGCGGGAATTGGAGGTCAGGGTGATGATATGCTTGGGGCAGACGCGCTCGCAGGTCCCGCAGCCCGTGCACAGGTCCCGGTTCACGACCGGCAGGTTGTCCGGACCCATGGAGAGCGCACCAAAGGGGCAGGCACGCACGCAGGTGCCCAGACCCAGGCACCCGATAGGGCACACCTTGGATCCTCCGTCCAGGAGAACGGCGGCGCGGCAGTCGTGGAACCCGTCGTAGAGGTATTTCAAATCCGCCTGTTCCAGGCCGTAGGTACATCCCGGCATAGCGATTTCCGGTTCCTTTTCCTTGATCTCCACGCCCATGATCTCGGCCACGGCCTTGTGCACCGAAGTGCCCCCGGCCACACAGACGTTGGGCTCGGCCACTCCCCGTACGATGGCGCTGGCCGCCCCGCTGCAGCCCGGATACCCGCAGCCTCCGCAGTTGGCCCCGGGTAGGGCTTCCTCCACGGCGATGATCTTCGGATCGATGTAGACATAAAAGACCCGGGACGCCGCAGCGAGCCCTACGCCCGCTACGAGGCCGAGACCGCCGATGGCCAGAAGCGCTGTGAGCATGATTTCTCTCCGTTGATCGTATCGTCGTCTCGTCCGCGGTGTCGCGACTTTCAGTAGGTTCCCGTACAGAAAGGAATGAGCGCTATTGCACCATTCCTGCAAAGCCCAAGAACGCCAGTGCCAGCATGCAGGCGGTGATGAGCGCAGCCGGCGTGCCCTGCAGGTTGACCTGCACCGGGGCCGTGGCCAGGCGCTCCCGAATGCCTGTCATCAGGATCAGGGCCACGCCGTATCCCACGCTGGAGGAAAACGCGAAAACCAACGTCTCGACAAAGCTGTACTCGTTCTGAATGGAGAGCACGGCCACGCCGAGGACCGCGCAGTTCGTCGTTATCAGGGGAAGAAAGATACCGAGCGCCCTGTAAAGTGCGGGCACGGACTTCTGAAGAAACATCTCCACCAGTTGGACCAGGGTGGCAATCACCAGGATGAAGGCAATCGTCTGGAGATACTCGAGCCCGTACACATTCAGGATCCAGTGCTGGACGAGCCAGGTGACGGCACTCGCCAGAGTGATCACGAAGACCACCGCCATGCTCATTCCGATCGCCGTGTCCAGCCGGTTGCTCACCCCCATGAACGGACACTGGCCCAGGTACCTGACCAGGACGACGTTGTTCACGAAGGCCGCACTAACAAAAAGGAGCAAAAAATCGCTCATGGTTCCTTCACCCCCTGAGGCCTCTGAAAAGGCCCCGAATTGAGGCATCCTTTTGTGCCCGGGTCTTCAAAACGAAAGAGGGCCCGGTTCATGCCTGCTCAGCTCTTTTTCTGCTGCCGCATGCTGACCCAATTCATCAGGCCCAGGATCACGCCCAAACACAGAAACGCGCCCGGCGCCTTGACCATTATTGAAAAGGGTTCAAAGGAATCCCAGAGGATCGGATTGCCGAAAAGGGTCCCGTTCCCGATGATCTCCCGCACTGCCCCCAGAAAGGTCAGGGACAGGGTGAACCCCAAGCCCATGCCGAGGCCGTCCGCAATGGAGGGCAGGAGGCGATTCTTGGAAGCAAACGCCTCTGCTCGACCCAGAATGATGCAGTTGACCACAATCAGCGGAATGAACAGGCCCAGGATCTTGTAGAGCGGATAAAAATAGGCCTGCATGGTCAACTCCACGATCACGACGAAGGACGCAATGACCACAATGAAGGCGGCAATGCGTACCTTCCTCGGGATCACGTTTCGAAGGAGGCTGATCAACACGTTGGAGCAGACCAGCACGAAGGTCGTGGCCAGCCCCATGCCCAGACCGTTTTTGGCCGCCGTGGTCACGGCAAGCGTGGGGCAAAGGCCCAGCACGAGACGGAACGGTGGGATCTCCTTCCACAGCCCTTTGGTGAATTCGTTCCAGGCACCCATCGGTCTAGCTCACCTCCTCTTTCACCTTGGAAAAGAGCTCCATGGCGGCGTTGATGGCCGAGATGACACCCTTGCTGGAAAAGCTCGCGCCGCTCACCCCGTCGATGGCCCCACCGTCACTGGAGAGCTGCACCCCTTCCTCGAGCGGCAGCCCGCGAAACTGCTCGGTAAACACCGTCTCTGTGATTCGCGCCCCCAGCCCCGGGGTCTCGGAATGGGTCATCACACTGATACCGGTGAGCTCCCCGTCCATGGACAGACCCACCATCACCTCGATCTCCCCCCCGTACCCGGAGCCGCTGGAGGCATAGGCGACCGCAACCACCTGACCGCCCTTTTTAGCGAGGAAAATGATCTTCTCCAGGGGGTTGCCGTCCTTGTCCGTTCCGACCGACAGGGCCATGCGATCCTGAATGGGATCGTTGTCGTAATCGCAATCGGAGAACACGGCCTGGATCGAGGGCCCTTTGACGAACTTCAGGAGCTGGTTCTCTCTCTGCACCTGGGTGGCCTGGCTGGTAAATGATAGGACCAGCCCGGAACAGGCGCAGATCGCGGCCAGCACAACGACCATCCTCACCAGTTCACGCAATTTCTACGTTCCTCCCTATAGCCCTGGGTCTCACCCGATCCAGAAGCGGTGTCAGGGCGTTCATCAAAAGGATCGCAAAGGGAACGCCTTCCACATAGGTTCCCCAGGTGCGGATGATCATGGTGAGCACGCCGCACCCCACACCGTAAAGAAGCATGCCGGGCCCGCTCAAGGGCGCGGTGCCCTTTTCCGTGGCCAGAAAGAAGGCTCCCAGCATCATCCACCCCGAGAGCACGTGGTAGGTGGGATGTGGATACACATCCGGGTCGATCTGCCAGAGAATCATGGCAAACATCCAGGCCGAGGCCAGAAAGGCGGCAGGGATGTGCCATGTGAGGTTCCTTCGAAACAGCAGGTAGAGGCCGCCCAGGAGAACGGCGAGCACACACCCTGTTCCGATCTCGGCGGGGACGTTCCCGATAAACAAATCGCTCCAGGGAACCCAGGAGGCCATTTCCATGTCCTCGGCCGCCGCAATCAGGGGGGGATCCGCCAGGTATTGCCCGGTCTGCATTCCGAAGAGGGGGTGGGGTATGGGAAAATCCGCCATCCTCGCACCGTAGGAAACCTGGACGAACGCCCACCCCACGATCACCGGATTGAAGGGATGGTTTCCAAGGCCCCCGAGCAGGTGCTTGCCCACCACGATCGCCGTGAACGCCCCGGCCACGGCTAACCACCAGGGGACGAAAGAGCTCAGCACCAGGCCCAGAAGGATACCGGTATAGAGGGCGCTCCCGTCCAGGACGCGAATCGGTTGTCCCATGACCTTCTGCCAAAGCAGTTCCGTCAGCACGGCGGTTACCGCGCAGAGGGCCACAACCCTCAGGGCCGGGAAACCGTAGTAGAATACACCCGCCAGGAAAATCGGGAGCAGGGCCAGAAGGTTGTCGCGCATGATGCTGCGTACGGAAATCCCCGAGTGGACAAACGGGGACATGGAAACGTGCAGGTCGGGGCGTTTCATCGTTCCTCCCTCAGAGCCGACAGCTCGTGCTTGCCGAACCGGATGAGATGGACCATCGGCCGCCTGACCGGGCAGACGTAGGCACAGATCCCGCACTCAATGCAACGAAAAAGGTCGTTTTCCTCCGCCTCTTCGAACCGCCCGTACTCACACGAACGACTGAGCTCGTTGGGGAAAAGACGCATGGGACAGGACTGGACGCAACGCCCGCAGTTGATGCAGGGCTCGTCCTCATAAGGAGTAAAGTCATCGGCCCCCTGAAACAGGACCATCTCGGTCTCCTGGGCCAGAGGGACCTCCAGATCGTACATGGCATGTCCGAGAAAGGGACCTCGGCAGACGACGCGGGCCGGGTTCTTGGGCTCCGGACTGAGGTGCTCCAGCGCGTCTCGGAGAAGTGTCCCTTCCCGCATGCGAACAAAGGACTGAATCCACTGGGAGGGCGAGGAAATCTGAACCAGGATTTCGCGGGGCGGAATCCCGTCGCGCAATGTCTGCGCCGCCCGCGCCGCAGTGATCACATCCAGGACGGCCGTTCCCACCGCGCGCGCGTCCCCGCTCGGTTGAGGAATTTCCCGGCCGGTCAGATGCTGAACCAGCATCGGCTCCAAAGCAACGGGATAGCGATCCGGACAGCGCACCACCTCGACACCGGCCATGCGCAGCCCCCGATCCAGGGATTCACTCAAGACCTGTTGCCTGGTCACGGCCAGGAGGGTCTTTTCCGCCCCACTCAACGCTTTGAAAATCGGCAGGCTTTCCAGAATCTCCTCGGCCAGGACATCAAGGGCGTATCTCCGCAACCAGACACCGGGCTGCCGGTCCACGGCGTTCAGGATCAGAAAGTCCAAAGGTCGCCTGAGATCGGGCACAAAGGGGAAAAGCACCGGAGGCGTCAGCGCGGGCTGGGCGATTCTCACGGAGAGGGGCCACGGATAGACATCCGCTTCACGAATGCCGGCCTCCGAGATCAGCCGGAGCTGGTCCTGCATCGCCCGGGCCGGACGGCCCTCCTCGAAAAGACGCACGGGTTCGTCCTCGGATCCGTTGGACTCGATCACCACGGAAAGGGCATCCCGCCCGAAGGGTCCGGGCCAGGGTCGGATTTCCGATACCTTTCCCGATATGGAGGCCCGTACATCCGGTAAAATCCCTCTCTCGTCCCTTGCGATGCACTGACCTTCCCGCACGGAGGCCCCCGGTCTGACCACCGGTTCCACCCGGCCCACAGGGAACTCCAAAGGAAGGACCACTCTCGGGGGGAGGGGCAGGCTCTTCGGTTCCAGCGCCAAGTCGTCAGCTCCCCGCTTCGGAAGTCGTATACCCTTCACTCGATTCATGGCCACGTTGGTTCGAACCTCGAACGGACTTCGATTCGCAGACGGTCCCCACCGGCACACGCTCCGTCGGACGCAGGCTCAGGCTCGGCTTCCTGCCACGCCCACGCCTCGAGCATCCTCCCATTGCCGGCACAAGGATCCTTTTGCACCGTAAGTCCTGCAGCGCTCGGGCTCTGAGCTCGAGCACCGGCTGAGTTTACCCTGAACGGGTCTCCCCTTCAGGTTGCGGTTGCGGTGCTTCACAAAAGCTTCAACGACTCCTCCGAACCCGTCGGTATCCCACGAAATCTATTATGTACCCCCCGATATGTCAAGGTGGTTTTCCGGCTATGACGTCCGAGCGCCTTACCTGTCGCTTGATTTCAGGCCTCCTCTTCGAAGCGAGCCCCTGCGTTTCCACCATGTCCGGCGGGCACCGGAAATCAGTCGATCGCATCGAACGGGCAGTTCACGATGCAGCTCATGCACTTGATGCACTTGCTCTTGTCGATGACGGCCGGCTCCTTTTTCTTCCACTGGATCGCCCCGGCCGGGCAGTTCTTGAAGCAGAGGCCGCAACTCTTGCACCGCTCCGGGTCCACCACGAAATCGAGCAGTTCGGCGCAGCGCTTGGCCGGGCATCGCTTTTCAAACACGTGCGCCTCGTACTCGTCCCGGAAATACTGGAGCGTCGAGAGCACGGGGTTCGGTCCGGTCTGTCCGAGACCGCACAGGGCCGAGTCCTGGATCATGTCGCTGAGCTCCTCCAGGAGTTCAATGTCTCCCTGCTCGCCCTGCCCGCTGGTGATCTTATTCAGGATCTCCAGCATCCGTTTGGTCCCTTCGCGGCACGGGGTGCACTTGCCGCAGGACTCGTCCTGGATGAAGTCCATGAAAAACCGCGCCATGTCCACCATGCAGGTCCGGTCATCCATGACGATCATGCCGCCCGAACCCATAATCGCGCCCACCTTGGCAATGGACTCGTAATCCACGGGGGTGTCGATATGCGACATGGGCACGCAACCGCCCGAGGGGCCTCCGAGCTGGACCGCTTTGAACTTCCGCTTCTTGGGGATCCCGCCCCCGACCTCGAAGATGATCTCCCGAAGCGAGGTGCCCATGGGGACCTCAACCAGGCCGATGTTCCGGACGGCCCCGGTTAACGCAAACACTTTCGTGCCCTTGCTTCCTTCTGTCCCGATGCTCGCGTACCAGTCGCCCCCGTTGGTAATGATCTGGGCGACATTGGCGTAAGTCTCCACGTTGTTCAAGACGGTGGGCTTCTTCCACAATCCCTGGTTGGCCGGGAAGGGCGGGCGCGGGCGAGGCATGCCGCGTTTTCCCTCGATGGAGTGCATCAGGGCGGTCTCTTCTCCGCACACGAAGGCCCCGGCCCCGCGATAGACCTCCAGGTCGAAATCGAACCCGCTTCCCAGGATGTCCTCACCCAGAAGACCGTACTCCCGGGCCTGGGAGATGGCGATGTCGAGACGACGAAGGGCCAGGGGGTACTCGGCCCTGCAGTAGATGTAACCCTGCCTGGCGCCCACCGCCTTGGCCGCGATGATCATGCCTTCCAGCACGGCGTGGGGGTCCGCCTCGAGCACGCTCCGGTCCATAAAGGCCCCGGGATCGCCCTCGTCTGCATTGCACAGAACGAACTTTGTGTCCCCTGCGGCCTTGTGGGCGAAGTCCCACTTCATGCCGGTGGGAAACCCGGCACCGCCGCGTCCCCGGAGACCGGACTTCTTGACCTCCTCGATGATCTCCTCGGGCGTCATTTCCAGGAGGGCCTTGCCTGCTCCCATGTACCCGTCCCCGGCGATATACTCGTCGATCTGCTCGGGATCGATCGCTCCTCGGTTCTTCAGGACAATGAGCTGCTGACGGGAGTAAAACGGGATGTCCCCCATCACAGGAATGGTCTCGGCACTGGCCTGGTCCTTATGAAAGAACTTCTTGACGGGACGGCCCTTAAGGAAGTGCTCCTCCACCAGGTAGGGGATATCTTTGGCCTTCAGCTTCTCGTAAAAGATCCCTTCGGGTTGGACAATGGCGACCGGGCCTTGGGCGCAAAAGCCGTTGCAGCCCGTCTCGATGACCCGTATTTCCCGATTCAACCCGTGGCGCTCGAGCTCCGCCTTCAGAGCCTCCTTGACCTCCTCGCTCCCCGAGGCCCGGCAACCGGTGCCGCCACACAGCATGATTTCCGTCCGATAAGTGCTCATCTAGCCCCCCTTGTCTTCAGAAAAGCGACCGTCGGCCGGCCGTCTCAGGCCCTCCCCGGCGGGATCGGTCCCCTACGGCATTCGAGCCAGCGCAAAGTCCGTCTGCACCTCCCCGTGCATGATGTGTCGCTTGAAGACCTGACGCATCTTGTTCCGGTCCATGTGCTGATAGATCACCGGGTCCTGCCCCATCATCTCGACCGTCACGTTGGGCTCGCTGCTGCACATCCCCGCACACCCGGAATTCACGACGCGAATATCGTCCCGGCCGCTCTCGGTCAACTCCTCGAGGAGAGCGTCCATGACCTCACGGGCCCCGGCCGCAATGCCGCACGTCCCCATGTGGACCGTGATCTTCACAGTGGCCTCCCCGTCCCGCAAGGACGTCGACTTCTTGGCCTTTTCCTTGATCTTCTTGAGATCTTCAATCGTGAGCTTTGCCATATCGCCCTCCTCCCTCGATATACCTCGTGCCACGATCAGATATGTCGAGTCCTTTTCCCGTCAACCCGGCCTTTCCCTGCGGCCCCGTTATGAAAGAGGCCTCGCCGTCATCCAGCATCCGCCTGGAAATCACGAAGGATCTGTCTCAGGTAACGAATCACCTCCGGATGATGGATCGGCACGCCTTCGAGCTCTTCCTTGATCTCCCTCGTGTCCAGCTCCAGGCTCCTGTCGTCGATGACGTGGGTGTACACGTAGTCCACATCCTCGTTCCCGACGATCAGGGAGGTCAAGGTTCCGGCCATGTCTCCCAATGGAGGCCGATCGATGTGGTCCAGCTGAAACGTGGCCCTCACCTCGGTTCCCTCTCCCTCCTGGGAACGGAGCTCGAAATCCCCCTCAGAGCGGCGGGCGGCCTCACGAAAAAGACTGAGCCCGAGCCCTACACGCCTCGTGGTCCGTGTGGTGAAGAACGGATCCACGATCTCCGGAATCCTGTCCTCGGGAATCCCGTGCCCGTTATCGGCGATGACGACCTCCAGGCGGTTCGCTTTCGAATCCTCCGTAACGGATATTCGGATCTGTTTTGCTCCGGCCCTGAGGCCGTTTTCCGCAACATCCAGGATGTGAAGAGAAAGATCTCTCAGGGTTTGTTCTCCCGGCCGATGATTGTTTCCCGGCCCGTTATTTATCCGGGTCCGGCCGGAATTTCAACCCTCCTGCCCCCGGATTCCTGAAAGGCCCGTTTCAGCTCGTCCACGATGGGCTCCTCGATCCAGAACCGGGTTTCAACCACCCCGATATCCTCGAGCTGGTGGGCGTCCGATGACACGATTCTTCCCAGGCCCTTGGGCAGGACGCCGAAATCCCTCTCCAGGGAATCCACGGACCCGTACCGTGAGACCTCCAGGGCGTCCAGGTCGAGGTCCTCCGGTACAAACCCGAGCTGACCGATGACGCTGTAGCTGGGCCGATCCACATGCGCGGCCACACTCAAACCCCCGAGCCGATGTACCTCCCGGACCACCTCGTAGAGATCCATTTGCACCGAACCGATGAGCAGGCGGTCGTTGAACCCATCCACCTCATCGAACTCGTTGGCCACAACCTGGTCGCCGAACACATCGGGGCGATTCGTCCCCTGGAGCCGGCTGTAGACCCTCTCCTGCATGGCCAGGGCCTGCTCCTCGGTGTCGAAGATCGTCAGGATATGCGCTTCCTCCACCGAGTTGATTTCCAACCCCGGGAGGACCGCAAGCCCCCGCTCTTTTCCGGCCCTCATGGCGGCCCCCACATTCTCCGCCGAATTGTGGTCGCACAAAGCGATGAGATCGAGACCGCACTCGAGACTCCTTTCCACAATGGCCTTGGGGCTCATTTCGAGCTCGGCGCACGGGGAAAGGCAGGAATGGATGTGGAGGTCGGCCCGGAACCGTTTCATTCCTCCGTCCTGTCGATTCCCGCCGCAAACAGCAGGCCGGCCGTCTCAAAAGTGGTTCGTGGGGTCACCAGAATGGGGATCCCTTCCTCGTCGGCCTTGGCCTTTGCATCCTCGTCCGGCATCCGGTCGTTCGCCAGGACGATGCCGGCGAGCTCCCTCAGGACAGCCACCCCCACGATGTTCTTGTGGGACTGGATAGTCAGCCAGAGGGCGCCTTCCCCGGCATTCGCCATGACGTCACTGAGCAGATCGCCGCAGTACCCTCCGCGAATCTCCCGGTCCAGGCCACTCTCCCCGGCCACCAGCTTCACATCGAATTTCTCAATCCATTCACGAACGCGCACAGGATATCTCCTTCGGATTGCGCTCCCTCAAATATGCACAGTTCTCCAATCGGGCCTTTTCGGCGACCACATCCTCGGCAAAGGTGCGGCAGTCGGGCGAGCCGCACATCCCGCAGTGCTTCATCGGCAGCTTTTTCAGGATGCATTCCACCCGTCTCTGCTGCTCGATCCTGTCGGCCACGGTGGGCACCGGATGCTCCTGGGCAATGGGCTGAATCTCCCGCCCGGCCTCGAACCATCCCTCCGCATAAAGCTTTTGAACGTACTTCCTCTTGATCCTTCGCTCCTCCCCGAACATCCGGACGAACCTTCGAACGAGTTGCTTGGTCTGATAGCGATCCGCCACAGTAAACGGACCTCCCACGCAACCCTCATTACAGATTCGGCACTCCAGGAACTCGATGTGGTCGAGGAGTCCCATTTCCGCCCGCTCCAGGTAGCGAATCGTCTCATGGACCCCGGATACGGCGATGGCCTTCACATCGAGACCCGCGATCTCTCCTCCCGAAAGCCCCCATCCAAGGCCGATGCCTCCCGAGTAGTGGAAAACACGGTCCTCTTCGACCTCCTGCATGGCCTTGAACAGCTCGTCGTGGATGGTGCTGATGCCCACCGCCCGATCCCCGCTTCGGGGGTCCTCTTCCCGGATCATGATGGCCGGGCACGGGGAGATGTGAAGCAGCTTGATGTCCGCCTCTGGGCGACCGTGCCTGACCGCAAGGCGGCGCTTCGATTCCCGTGTGACGATTTCCCTGGGTGTGGCCAGTGGAGGAATGTGCGGAAGAAGGCTGGGAAACCGGTAAAGGATAATCTGTAGGACCGCCGGGCACACGGCCGAAATCAGGGGAAAGAGCGGATCTACGCGCCGTCGCTGCTCCCGAATATAGAGCTCCACGGCGTAATCGTAAATCTCTGCGGTGTATGACTGGTCATGGACATAGGGAAACCCCATCTTCCGGAGACCGAGAAGGATGTCATTGGGGAGGAACTCCTCCCCAAACTGGGAGTAGAGCACGGTCGTGGGGCAGACCACGTACTCGGAGCGGTCCTCCAGGTCGAAATTCCCCGCCGAGACCCCCCGAATCGCACCCCGGGGACAGACCCGGGCGCATTCCATGCAATCAATGCAAACGCCCTCGATGCGGGCTATGCCGTCCCTCAGGCGAATCGCCTTCATGGGACAGGCCTTCATGCAGAGCACACACCCATTGCACAGGCTCTCGTCGATCTCCACGTAATGAGCGGGCTCGGTTTTCACGTCCGGTTTAACCCTCAACGTCCCCTGCTTTGAAGTGCATAATCAATCGGGTACCCTTCCCCTCACCGGATTCCAGATCCAGCGTATCCGCGTTTTTCTTGATGTTCGGGAGTCCCATTCCGGCACCGAAACCCATCTCCTGGTGTTCCGGCTTGGCCGTAGAGTATCCGGGTGTCAACGCCTTTTCAATATCCGCGATCCCCTGCCCCCCGTCCCAGCATTCGAGATCGATCCGCTCGGGCTCCAGACTCAGGGTCATCTCCCCGTCACCCCCGTGCATCACCACGTTCATCTCCGCCTCGTAGGCACAGATGGAAACACGCCGGATGAGCGCCGCTGGAAAGCCGATCTTTTTGAGGATGCCCTGGACTTCCAGGGAAACCTCCCCCGCGTTGACGAAATCGTTGGCCTTGATGTTGAACTTCCGTTCCAACAGGGGCATGCGAAGCACCGCCGTGATTGCAGGCAGAGAGATTACCCTCCAGGGTTTCTCCTGAACCCTGACACCTGAAAGGCCATCCTCCCCGAATGCGGACGGTTTGCCTTCTCGGCGTCCTGAATCTCCTCCGCTACATGAGTTCGTCCACTCCCCTGAGACCTGCCTGGTAAAGCTTTCCACACACCATAAACATGGTGTGTGGGGTCCTTACAAGGGGGATCCCGTGCTCGCGGGCCCGCGCGACCAGTTCTTCGTCCGGACGCTTTTTCCGAACCAGGATGATAGCCGCCACGTTGGCAATCACAGAGGCGCGAATGACCTGGGTGTTGTTCAGCCCGGTGACTAAAATGGACCCTGAAACGGGCCCTCTTAAAACATCGCTCATTAAATCGCTGGCCGTACAGAACTCGAAGGAAAGATCCGGTTGTTCGTCCCCAACAATGATTTCGGCGTCCAGCAGCTTCGCCAAGTCCTTCAGTTTCATGGTCATCTTAAGATCAACCGCCCTTCTACTCGTAGCGCTCCAGAATATTCAGAACTCGATCAGGAGTCACGCCACCGTGTGTATCATCGTCGACCACCATCACCGGAGCGAGTCCGCAAGCCCCAAGGCACCGGACGGCTTCCAGGGAATAACGCCGATCCTCCGTCGTTCCCCCCACCTCCAATTGCATGTTGTTCTGAAGTCGGCTCATGACCTCTGCAATACCGCGCACGTAGCACGCGGTTCCCATGCACACCTTGATGACGTGTCGCCCCTTGGGGATCATGGAGAAAAACGAGTAGAACGTGACCACCCCGTAGATGGTGCTTCCCGGGATATTCAACCGCTCCCCAATGTACTCCTGAAGTTCCACAGGGAGATAGCCCACGACTTCCTGGCAGTCTTCCAGTACAGGGATGAGGCACCCAGGGGTGCCTTTGAACCGGTCGATGACCTCGTCCACTTGCCTCATCACATCGGAGGTCAAATCCGGGTTGAGCGCTTCGAGCGTCTCTGCATGCTGCATGATTCGTGCTCCTTGAAAAAGGAAAAGTTTGGAATCCAACCCGCCTGCTCAGACTCGCATAGGGCAAGACGCCGGAAGTATAACAGAAAGGAGAAGTTTTGCAAAAAAACTTTTCCCCGGCCGAAACGGCCATATGAATGTTGACAAATGAAGCCGTGCAATCTATAAAGATCATTTTTCATACTGAAGCACTGGATTTTTCGTAGTCCTGCAGAAGCGGGACATTGTAAGCATGAGCGAGCCTCTTCAGCGGCTCCAGCGGACATTCCTCCAGCTTGAATCGTTTTCCTTCACCGGTGCGGAATAAAGCCATCTTTCCGGCACCGTGGAACGGAAGGAATCATGGCAAAGAAACCGGTAAAAGGTCGAGTCACGATTGACAGGGAACGATGCAAGGGCTGTTATCTCTGCGTGGATGTGTGCCCCAAGGGGAACATCAAGCCCTCTGAGCAATTGAACCAGAAAGGTTACTACCCGGCACAGTTCGAGCAAAGCGAAGATAACCGGTGCACCGCCTGTGCCCAGTGTGCCACCATCTGTCCCGACGTGGCGATCGAGGTCTACCGTGAGTGACAAACAGTTGATGAGAGGCAGTCATGTCATCGGTGAAGCCGCCGTCCGGGCCGGCTGCCGATTTTACGCCGGATACCCGATCACGCCGCAGAATGAGCTGACCGAATACATGGCGAGCGCTATGGCCCGTACCGATGGGGGCACGTTCATCCAGGCCGAAAGCGAGCTGGCTGCCATCAACATGGTCATCGGGGCCTCCATGGCGGGCGCCCGGGCCATGACGAGCTCCTCGAGCCCCGGTGTCAGCCTCAAACAGGAAGGCATGAGCTACCTCGCGGCGCAGGAGCTTCCGGCCGTGGTCGTCAATACCATGAGGGGTGGCCCCGGTCTCGGAAACATCGCACCGTCCCAGGGCGATTACTTCCAGGCCACCCGGGGTGGAGGCCACGGAGACTACCGGTCCATTGTTCTCGCTCCGGCCTCCGGGCAGGAGCTGGCTGATCTGACCCGAACCGCCTTTGATTACGCGGATCAGTACAGAACGCCGGTGATGATTCTCGGGGACGGCATGATGGGCCAGATGATGGAACCCGTGGAATTCCCGGAACCCCTCGATCCAAGCCGCCTCCCGGACAAAGGGTGGAGGCTCGACGGGGCAAAGGACCGTCCGAGCCGGGTGATCAAGTCCCTTCTGCTGGACCCTGCCGTGGAGGAAGAGCTCAACTGGAAACTGGTTCGAAAATACGAAGCGATCAAGCGGACCCTTGCCGGAGCCGAGCGGTTTATGACCGAGGACGCGCTTGTGGTGGTGGTGGCATACGGCACCGCCGCCCGGATCGCCAAGGGAGCCATCAAGGCTCTGCGCGAGCAGGGCGTTCGAGTGGGGCTGTTTCGGCCGATCACGCTCTACCCTTACCCCGACCAATTTCTGAGAGACATGAGCCGAACGGTCCGCGATTTTCTCGTCTTTGAAATGAGTACGGGCCAGATGGTCGAGGACGTGCGCCTCTCCCTGGAAGGCCGCGGACAGGTCCATTTCTACGGGCGGCCCGGCGGGATCGTACCGACACCGGACGAGGTGGCGAAAGTCCTCCATGCTCTCTACCAGAGAGAGAAGCTGGGCGAGCTCTCCCAGAAAAAGGAGATGGGGCACGCTTCGGCCTCCTGAGGTTGAACAGGATTACAGCTCCTCGGGGAAACGCACGACAGGCATTCCATCGAACCAAGGACGAACCATGGAAAAAAGGATCTTCGAACGACCTCGCTACCTGAAAGAGGCGGAGTTTCATTACTGCCCCGGCTGCGGGCACAGCATCATTCATCGGCTGGTGGCCGAAGTGATTGACGAGCTGGGCATCGGGGAACGCACCATCGGCGTTCCTCCCGCCGGCTGTGCCGTGCTGGCCTACAACTACCTGGACGTGGACATGGGTGAAGCCGCTCACGGCAGGGCCGCGGCCGTAGCTACGGGGATCAAGCGTGTCCTGCCGGACCGTATTGTGTTCACCTACCAGGGAGACGGAGACATTGCCGCCATCGGCACCGCCGAGACCATTCATGCCGCCAATCGAGGGGAAAATGTCACGGTGGTCTTCGTCAACAACGGCGTATACGGGATGACCGGAGGACAGATGGCCCCCACGACCCTCCTAGGGCAAAACTCCACCACCACCCCGGGCGGGCGGGATGTCATAAGGGATGGAACCCCTCTGGATCTCAGTCAAATGCTGGTCACGGCGAGTGGAAGCGCTTACATCGAGCGCACGGCCGTAAACACGCCCAAGAACGTCCGTCGGACAAAGAAGGCGTTGACCAAAGCCTTCAAGACCCAGATGCAGGGCCTTGGGTTCGCGATGGTCGAAATCATTTCGCAATGTCCCACGAACTGGAAGATGGGTCCCTCGGAGGCCTGCCGATGGATCGACGAAACCATGACCTCCGTCTATCCGCTCGGAGTCATTAAAGACCGGGTAGGCGACCTCTGATTCGGACGCCGTTCCGGTGAAGGACGAAGCTATGATCACGGAAACGATCTTTGCAGGGTTCGGAGGACAGGGTGTCCTCATGATGGGCTACGTCTTTGCGGTGTCTGTGATGAAGGACGGCAAGCACGTGACCTACCTGCCTTCTTACGGCGCCGAGGTGAGAGGCGGGACCGCCAACTGCACAGTCGTCGTCTCGGACGAGGAAATCGCATCCCCTGTCTCCTCTTCCCCCGACCATGTCATTGTCATGAACAACCCGTCTCTGCTCCGGTACCAGGGCTTGATCCGCTCGGGCGGAGTCATGATGATCAACGAGAGTCTTGTCACGGCGGAGCTTGCAAGGGATGATGTGGAGGCCGTGCATGTGCCGGTCACGGATATCGCCAACGAACTCGGAAACCCTCGTACGGCAAACATGATCATGCTTGGGGCCTTCGCCGCCAAGACCGGCGTGACCAGTCTGGATTCTCTGATGAACGGCCTCACCGAAATCCTCAAGGGGAAAAAGGGCGCAATCATGGAATTGAACCGCAAGGGCATGGAACGAGGCGCTTCTTACGCCTCCCGGTGAGGAAGGGAGAACCCGTCCGCCTCGCCACCCGAACACCAGACGTTCCTCGGAAGGGCTGAACATGAACACAATAACGCAAATCGATCTCGCTCTGGACGACCAACCCGGGCGGCTTTTTGAAATCAGCAAGGGGCTCGATGCAAGCGGAATCACCATTCTTGCCTTTCATGTGGCCGGCCGGGATCAGGAAGGCCGGCTCAGCTTGGTGGTGAACGATCCCCAAAAGGCGATCAATCTCCTGACCACGACCGGATACCGTCTTGAGACTCAGGACGTCATCGCCTGCGAAATCCCGGAGCATCCAGGTGGATTGAGCGCCATTCTCAAACCGTTGAAGCAGGCTGAAATCAACATTGACTTTATTTACCCGTGCCTCTCCACCGGGGGGAACCGTGTGCTGATCATCGGGGCCCAGCCCGTAGAGAATGCCTTGCAGGTGCTGGAAGACGAGTGGATTCGAACCCTGGGCGAAGAGTTCTATACCCTGTAGCCGCACCTTTCCTCCCCTGACCATGCCTGCACATCCCCCGGGGCCTGCGGACTCTTTCATGGGCGCGCCGGAAGGGGTTCATGTTTCTACACGTTCCCGCTCGAACGGAATGAGGAATGGGAGAAAGTATCTTCAGTGGAAAGGGCGCATTCGATTCTTCCTCCTGCACGCCCGGTTGACAAGCCTTCCGCGTTCCTTCTAGAATAATTGCCAACAAGAAGCGTCCATGCATAAACGCTTTTCGGGCACATCCGAGTTTCCGGTTCAAAAATGACATTTTCGGACAGGAAAGAGGAACAAAGGTCCCGTTGGCAAAAATGCCCTCATCGTATCCAACCGTCGAAAGGCCGCATACCATGAAAGGCGAAACCAAGGAACAAGGTGAAGCGGGGAAAAAGCGCCACAGGAAACGCCTGATCCCGGTCCTCGTTGTTTTAGCGCTTTTGGTCGTATTCGTTCTCGTCGTCATGATCCTGAACTCCCGCAAGCCGGATCGCTTGAACGTAGAGGGCATTCAACCCAAGTTGAACGGCTCCTGCTTTATTCGGACGAATCAGGCCCTCATCCGCCAAATGCTCGATGACTGGCTGCCCAACGACCTGTTCTGGCCTACGGTGTTCCTGGACAACATGCCCAACTTCCAGATCGGAGAGCTGGAGGTGGTCCGTTACAACACGCGCGTTCTCCGGGACAATCTCAGCCGCATGCGCACCACGGACAAGCTGGATTCGGATGCGGACGCGGCATTCACGTCTCTTTCCAACGACCCTTACAGGTGGTGGTTTCCCTCGGCGGAAAGCAAGTGGAAAAACGCGCTGGCGAAGCTGGGCGCCTACCATAAGAATCTCGAGTCCGGCCAGTCGAACTTCTACCCCAGGGCGGACAACCTCGTGGAACTGCTCAACCAGTACGCCTCCCTTATGGGAGGCGTGAACACCAGACTGATCAACGCGCCGGGAGACATTCACAAGGCCCTGACTCTTGATGACACAAAAAAGGAAACGTCTTCCAGAATCCGTATGGTGGACATCGATATCCCGTGGTATAAGATCGACGACAACTTCTACTATGCCCAAGGGGTGGCCTACGCGCTCTATGAATCGTTCAAGTCGATCCGAAGGGACTTCATGGCCGTGCTCGTGGATAAAAATTCCCTGAAACTCGTGGATAAAATTCTGGAAAACCTCAGCAGGTGCAACTTCGAGCCACTGCTGGTGACCAACGGGGACCCGGACAGCATTTTTGCCAATCATTCACTCAACCTCTCCGGTGTGTTCAACGACGCCCGGCAGAAGATCAATTCCCTGATTGTGGCCCTGAAACAGGGATGATCGGGAAGCTGATGCAGCGGTCTTGTGGCCGAATACACCGGGGATCCATGACACCGGTCTTTCCCCCCTCCGGTTCGCTTGTCCGATATCGTGTCGTTTGGGTTTTTCCCGTGCCCTGTCCCGGGAAGAGGACGAGGTTGTGAGTTCATGCACGAGATGTCAATTGCGCAAAGCCTTGTGGACATTCTTCAGGAGGAGATGCAGAAAGCCGGGGCTCAGAGGCTCCGATCGGTTCGCCTGGAAATCGGACAGATGTCCGCTATCGTGCCGGACGCCCTTTCCTTCGGCTTCGAGGTGATCACGGCGGGAACCAACCTGGAGGGCGCCGAGCTGATTATGGATTCGGTTCCCCTGAAGGCCGCGTGCCGAACATGCCGGCAGGAGTTCGAGATCGAGCAATATGCGTTTCACTGTCCCTTTTGCCGTTCGGGGGACATTGAAGTCCTCTCGGGGCAGGAACTGGCCGTTGTGGAAATCACGGTGGACTGAAAAAAGAGGGAGTCGCAAAAAGCTGAGACCTGGAGATTTGCCTCTAACGATTCCAGAGGCTTAAGTGTAGCCAACAGGAGGTCGAGCGGGTTTTTGCGAGACTGTCAAAAAAGAGGGAACGAAGAAATCGAATGACACCTGAAGCCATCCCATTTCATGAGGGAGTCGTCTATGAAAAGCATTTCCGTGGTGCGGAACGTCCTTGAAGCGAACGACCGGATCGCCGAGCAGAACCGCGCGCTCTTCGATGAGAACGGTCTTTTTGTGATCAATCTCATGAGTTCCCCGGGCGCAGGGAAGACCACCCTTCTGGAAAAAACGATCGACGCATTGAGAGGGGAAATGGAAATCGGCGTCATTGAGGGCGACGTCCAGTCCTCCCATGATGCGGAGCGAATCGCTCATAAGGATATCGACGTGGTACAGATCAATACGGGCGGGGCCTGCCACCTGGACGGCAACATGATCCGGGACACCTTCGACGCCTTTGACTTCAAGCGCTTGAACCTGCTGATCGTGGAAAACGTTGGAAACCTGGTGTGCCCGGCCGAGTTCAAGGTCGGTGAAGACGTAAAGGTCATGATTCTAAGCGTCACCGAGGGAGAAGACAAACCCGTCAAGTATCCCCTGATGTTTCGAGAATCCACGGTGCTTCTGATCAACAAGACGGATTTGCTCCCCTACCTGGACTGCAAGGTCGAGGACATCCGCAGGGAGGCCTTGAAGATCAACCCGGACATGACGATTTTCGAGGTTTCCTGCAAAACCGGAGAAGGGCTTGAAGCATGGTTCGGCTGGCTTCGCGATCGAGTGAAGAAGGAGTAACGATGCGCAGCCGGGGGGCTGTCCATGGAATCGTTCAGGGGGTGGGGTTTCGCCCCTTCATCTACCAGCTTGCCCGACGCCATCAGCTCGCCGGCTACGTGGTGAACACACCCCAGGGCGTGGACCTAGAGGTGGAAGGCGCTCCCCCGGAGATCGACCGGTTTTTCCAAGCCATGCGTGCGGAGCACCCTCCTCTTGCACACATCTCCTCTGTGGAACGCACGGACGGGCTCCCCCTTCGAGGTGAATCACGTTTCGACATTCACGAGAGCCGGTCCGGTGACGTCCGCTCCGCCCTCATCTCCCCGGATGTGTGCGTGTGTGAGGACTGCCTGCGCGAGCTTCACGATCCCGGCGACCGCCGGTACCGGTACCCATTCATCAACTGCACGAACTGCGGTCCCCGGTACACCATCATTCAAGACATTCCTTACGACCGGCCCATGACCACCATGAGCCGTTTCACCATGTGTCCCGCGTGCCTCGCCGAGTATGAAAACCCGGAGGACCGCCGTTTCCATGCCCAGCCCAATGCGTGCCCGCAATGCGGCCCCCGGCTCTCTCTCCATGACGAAAAGGGCGCACGGATTCCCTGTCCCGATCCGCTCGCGGAAACCGTGAACCGGCTTCAACGCGGGGACATCCTAGCGGTGAAGGGGCTCGGAGGCTTTCACCTGGCCGTGGACGCTGCGAATCCAGAGGCCGTAGCCCGGCTGCGCCGGAGAAAGCACCGGGAGGAGAAGCCCTTTGCCGTGATGGTCCGGGATCTAGATACGGCACGAGCCCTTGCCTACGTGGACGAGAAGGAAGCCGAAGCGCTGTGCTCCATCCAACGACCCATCGTACTCCTGGAAAAGAGGGCCGATCACGGGCTCTCCCCCGAGGTGGCGCCTCGAAACCGCTTTTTCGGCATCATGCTCCCATACACTCCTCTCCACGATCTCCTCTTACGTGAAGGCGGGTTCCGCGCGCTCGTCATGACGAGCGGAAACCTCAGCGAGGAACCCATCACCATTGACAACCGGGACGCCTTCGAACATCTTTCCGGTGTAGCGGACGACTTTCTAGTCCACGACCGGGAGATCCATCTTCGAAGCGACGACTCCATCGTACGGGTGGTTGACGGAACGCCCCGGCAATGTCGGCGCTCCCGCGGGTACGTGCCGGTTCCGATCTTTCTTCCGGAGTCCTGGGCTCCTCTTCCTCCTGTCCTGGCCGTGGGTGCGGAGCTCAAGAACACCATCTGCCTGACCAAGGAAAACCGGGCCTTCCTGAGCCAGCACGTAGGGGATATGGAAAACCTGGAAACCCTGGACTTCTTTCATCTGACCGTCACCCACCTGGAGCGCATTCTTCAGATCGAGCCGGATGTCGTGGCCTGCGACCTGCACCCCGACTACCTGAGCTCAAGATACGCCAGAGAGCGAAACGGCCTTTCAACCGTCGTGGTACAGCACCACCACGCTCACATCGTGAGTGTGCTGGCGGAGAACGGTGTACGCGGGCCGGTGATCGGCCTGGCCATGGACGGAACCGGACTTGGACAGGACGGGACCATCTGGGGCGGCGAGGCTCTCGTGGCAGACCTGACCTCCTTTCAAAGGGCCGCCCACCTCCAGCAGGCACGTCTGCCGGGCGGGGACGCGGCCGCCCGTCACCCCTGGCGCATGGCCCTCAGCTTCCTGTATCGCACCTATGGCGAGGGCCTTTTCGACCTGCCGATTCCCTTTGTCCGGGACCTTGATCCAGGAGAGGCTCAGGTGGTGCTTCGGCTGGTGGAAAAGGGGATCCACTCTCCACTCACCTCCAGCTGCGGGAGACTCTTTGACGCGGTATCGGCGCTCTGCGGCGTGTGCAGGGAAAACCGTTACGAAGGCCAGGCCCCTGCGGAGTTGGAGATGGCGCAGGACCTCGACGAAAACGGACGGTACGGCTGGGAGATCGAGCACAAAGACGGGATGCGGGTGCTGCATACCGACCCCCTGATTCGGGAGCTCGTACAGGACCTGGTACGCGGTGTCCCCCCGGCGGTCGCGAGCCGACGTTTCCACAACACCCTTGCCCTCCTCCTGACCGCGGTGTGCGTGTCCCTCCGCGAAGAGACCGGCCTTTGCGAGGTCGCACTGAGCGGGGGAACCTTTCAAAACGCCACCTTGCTATCCAGGCTCAGCTCCGAGCTCGATTCAGAGGGATTCACTGTGTACACGCACGCCCTTGTCCCGACCAACGACGGCGGCATTTCCCTGGGACAGGCCGTTTGTGCCGCCGCGAGATGTACCGAATTTCCAGGCGGCAGCGGCTCGTAATGAAACGCCGCTTCCACGGAAAGGCACGGGTTCCTTCCCGGACGCGGTCACGTTCTTCGTTCCCTCCAGCTGTTTCACCCCCCGAACAAAGCACTCGCCTTCATGGTTGCATGGCCAAGTCGCTTGTAATATGCTCCTTCCCGGTCACAGCCAGTCCGTCTCTTCCGGGCCCGGCCGAGATCCAGCCTGAACAAGGGGGTTGAAACCGTGGAGGCCTACATTCCAAAACGCATGTTTTTCACCAAAGGCGTCGGGTACCATCGCAACAAGCTCCAGAGCTTCGAACTCGCCCTTCGGGACGCCGGGGTGGAGCAGTGCAACATCGTCACCATTTCCAGTATCTTCCCTCCCGACTGCAAGCTCATTGCGCGGGAGGCCGGTATCCGGGAGCTCAAACCCGGCCAGATCACCTTTACCGTCCTCGCGCAGAACAGCACAAACGAGCCGAATCGGCTCATCTCAGCGGCCGTAGGCCTTGCCCGGCCGAAAAATGCGAAGCAGTACGGATACATCAGCGAGCACCACGCATTCGGCGAGACCATGCGGAAGTCTGCGGACTTCGCCGAGGACCTTGCCGCCACCATGCTGGCTTCCACCATGGGTATCGAGCTCGACCCGGACGTGGCATGGGACGAGCGGAAACAGCTCTACAAGGTGGGAAAGAGACTCTTCGTGTCCAAAAGCGTGGCCCAATCCGCCAGGGGAGACAAAAGGGGACTCTGGACCACCGTGATCGCCTGTGCCGTCATGCTGCTGAACTGAATGCCCTCCCCCGTGGCGGTGCCGGACGCTTCCAGTGTTCGACAAAGAGCAATGGGTTGCCATGACATCGCGTGAATCGTTTTTCAAGGGAGCCCCCGACATCCTGCCGCCCCGCCTGACACGAGGCATGGATGTCCGGGAACTCGTGGACGTGCTTGGAAAGACCTCGTTCGAGGCCCGCAACGTGGCGCGGGGTGCCCGCCTCCTGAAACGGATGATCCAGGGGAACGACGTGATCTGGCTCGGTATTGCCGGGGCCGGGATTGCCGGAGGTATGGGCGGCATGGTGTCTTCCCTGCTGGAGGCGGGGTTCGTGGACGTGATCTGTTCCACGGGCGCCCAGGTATACCACGATCTACACTTCGCCTTTGACCTGCCGGTGAAGGCCATCTCTCCCCGAGCAGATGACAACGCACTTCGGCGCCACGGCGACACGCGTATCTTCGACATCGGGATTCGGGAACGTGAAACCCTGGAAGCCCAAGATGCCATCATCCGCGATTTTGTCCGGTCACGCTGGGAAAAGGACTTCTCCGGGCGATCCCTTGCCACCTGGGAGCTGGACCACGCCCTGGGGATCTGGGTGCAGGAATGCGCGCCGCACCCGGAGCGAAGCTTTATGGCTTCCGCCGCACGTCTCGGAGTTCCTGTCTTCTGGGACTCCCTGGCCAATCACTCCATCGCCATGAACCTGGCCCGGACCGACCGGGAGGGATTCCCGGTGATCCTTTCGGCTCAGAAAGACCTGTTCGACTCCGCGGCCATCGTGTTTTCTTCGGACCGAACAGGCTTCCTGGAACTCGGCGGCGGAGGGCCCAAGAACTTCATCCAGCAAACCGGTCCTTTTATTCAGCAGATCCTTGGAGTGGACTTCGAGGGCGCAGATCGAGGCCTTCAAATCGGAACGGCCGTTGAGCGGGAGGGCAGCCTCTCGAGCTGCACATTCAGCGAGGCGGTCACCTGGGGGAAGTACCGAGAAGCCGATGAGGATAAGCTGGTCCAGATCTGGGGGGAGTACAGCACCCTTTTCCCTCTCCTGGCCGCCTACGCACTGGAATCCTGTGAGGATCGCCCGGCTCGGAATCTGGTTTCAAGAATGGGCTCCTTTGCCCGGCGTCTCGAGGAGGCGCTGTGATTTCTCATGCCACCCCCTTTCTGGCACCACCTGCGGCCTACTCGGATCCTGCATCGTCGGCTGTTGCCGTGCTTCCGGTCCCTTACGAGGGAGGGATCTCGTGGGGCCGAGGTGCCTCTCTGGCACCACAGGCCGTGCTCGAGGCATCGGCAGAACTGGAGACATACGACGAGACCCTCCGATTTGAAACCTGCCGCATGGGCATTGCCACCGTCTCCCTCCAGGGGGACCTCTCCAACCCCGAGGCCATGATCTCGTCGGTTCGCCGGACCACGCGGGACATCCTGATGAAGGGGATCTTCCCTGTGCTTCTGGGCGGCGACCACTCGGTGAGCATCGGTTTCTTTCAAGCCCTTTACGACGCTTACCCCTCCCTCTCCGTGATTCAAATCGATGCGCACGCCGACCTCCGTGAAAGCTACCAAGGGGATCCCCTGAGCCATGCCTGCGTCATGGCACGCATGCGCGAGCACACTTCGAGCACACTTCAAATCGGCATCCGAAGCCTGTGTGTCGAGGAGGCCGAACGAATTCAGCAAGACGGGCTTTCCGTGTGCACCATGGAGGATTACCGCGCCGGGACCTTCGATCTCCGATCCGCCGTTCGACACCTCCCCGACCCGGTGTACCTGACCGTGGACGTAGATGCCCTGGACTGGAGCGTCGTACGAAGCACCGGCACGCCGGAGCCCGGAGGATTCCTGTGGTACGAAGCCCTCGACGTCGTCCGGTCCGTCTTCCGGGAACGGAATGTCATCGCCTTCGACGTGGTCGAGCTGTCCCAGGACCCACCGGACCGAAATGGGGCCTTTGCCGTGGCCAAGCTCCTGTACAAGATGCTCGGCTTGAAGCTTTCCTCCCATGTACATCGCGGCCGCACGGAATGGCCTGAAGCCCCGAAGGGCCCCATTCTTCGTTAAACACGACTTTTCAAACCAGGATACGTTTCCTTCCCCACAGGGCCCTGCTCAGCATCCACCCCATTGAATCTCTTCGCAGTCCCTCGGCAACCCGCTCGACCTTTGCCGGCCATGCTGGACGCCAGTGGAGCAGCGGGGTCGGGGCTCAATGGGTCCAAGCAGGGACCCACTCAAGGAACATTCCCGGCATTTCCACAATGGGTTTTCGGGGGTTGAAAAGGAAGCCGACAACGAATGGAAGAATGAAAGGACCTTGTCGGCGGCTTCCCGGGAGTGGAGAAAAACAAAACGGGCGATTTAGTGAAGAAATCCGTGAGATCCTCGCGGGCGCTCTGGGAGGATTCCCGAAATCCATCAACAACAGGAGGGATCTTTTTCGCTTGATACTGCATGAATAAAAGCAGAAATAAGTCGATTTCCATGCATTATCCGCGTAATCAAAGAAAAGCGCATGATGGATCGCTTCATACTTCAAATATTTTTATCCTTTACTTGACATTCCTATGGAACTGCACTAGGGTGTTTTCCAAAATTGCCGTTCTACGGGAACCCATTGAAGGAAGGCTTTCCTCTATGTGAAGGTCTATAATGCCATTTGCCCTTTGAAGACAGGAGGTTCATGATGACAAAGTCCTTGTATGAACTGGCGGCGGACATCGTTCAGGCCCAAGCCGGCGTATCCAAACTCACGCCCGAGGAAATCGATTCGTTGATCAAGTCCACCTATGATTCCTTGAAATCGGTCAAGTCGGATGAAACCAGCGAGGGAGAAAAATCCACGGATGCCCCGGCCATGGATCCCAAGAAATCGATCAAGCAGGCTACCGTGACCTGCCTCGAATGTGGAAAGACCTTCAAGATCCTCACGAAGCGCCACCTTCAGGAGCACGGACTCTCTCCCAAGGAATATCGGGCAAAATGGGGATTCAAGGCGAGGCAGCCCCTTGCAGCGAAATACCTGTCGGCGAAGCGGAGAAAGGTCGCCAAGGAACAAAACCTCGGAGAAAAACTGGCCCAGGCAAGGAAAGCGAAAAAGGGCTGATCCCCTGAAAACGGCAAGAACCTCGCGCTCCCGGACCGGACACTCCGGGGGCGTTTTTTGTTCGCAGATCCCCGCAGGAGTCCCTTGCGCCACCGTACGAACTGCTCCGGCAGTTGATTTTTTCACACCGGTTCCCTATAGTAACAACCCGCACCCGACGGTCTCACAGAGGCCCGCTCGACCGCTGCGGACAATGCTGAACGCATGGGAACTGCATGGAGAAAGGCCCTGGCCCACCGCATCGAAATATCCACCTATCCAAAGGACACCCATGAAATACGTTGACGAATATCGGGACGGGGAACTCGCGCAGGAACTCGCCCGCCGAATCCGTGACGCATCGACCCGGCCCGTCCGTCTCATGGAAATCTGCGGAACCCACACCATGGCGATTTTTCGTCACGGGATTCGAAGCCTTCTTCCGGATCACATTGAGCTCGTATCCGGACCGGGGTGTCCGGTCTGCGTGACCTCTGTGGGTGAAATCGACCGGTGCGTGAAGCTGGCAACGAACCCCGGTGTCATCGTCACCACCTTCGGTGACATGCTGCGCGTGCCGGGATCCGGGGACAGCCTTCAAAGCCAGGCCGGCCGGGGGGCCGACGTCCGCATGGTCTATGCCTCGCTGGATGCACTTCGGATCGCCTCGGAAACCCCGGGCAAGAAGGTCGTCTTCCTGGGGATCGGCTTCGAAACGACGGCACCGACCGTGGCCGCAGCCGTAAAAACCGCCAGGGACCGCGGCGTCTCGAACTTTTTCGTCCTTCCCGCCCACAAGCTCCTTCCTCCGGCCATGGAGGCCCTGGTTTCCGGCGGCGACTTGGGGATCGACGGGTTCCTGTGCCCGGGACACGTAAGCACGATCATCGGGACGTCCTCATACGCCCACGTGGCCTCACGGTTCGGGGTGCCTTGTGTGGTGGCTGGATTCGAACCCGTGGACATTCTTCAATCGATTCTCATGCTCGTGCGGCAGATCGAAGCCGACGAAGCGCGGGCGGAAATCCAGTACACCCGTGCCGTGGCACCGGAAGGAAACCCGGCGGCCCTGCGACTGATCGATGAAGTGTTCGAACCCTGCGACAGCACCTGGCGAGGCCTGGGGCCCATCCCTCGGAGTGGCCTTGCCTTTCGGAAGCCCTTTGCAGCCTTTGACGCCCGCGCCCACTTCGACCTGGCCATTCCACCGGCCCGTGAGCCGGCGGGATGCCGATGTGCCGAGGTGCTCAAAGGAACGGTCCGTCCTCCGCAATGCCCGCTTTTCCGCACCGCATGCACGCCGCGCACACCGGTGGGAGCCTGCATGGTTTCGAGCGAGGGGACCTGCGCTGCCTACTTTAAGTACCACGCCGATTGATCCACCCGTTTCGACCGGGAAAACCCATGATGGATGCTCAAACCCACACAGCGCGCCACACTTGGAGAACCCTGCTTTTGCGTCCCCCCACGAACACGCGTCCCTCGCTCTGGCTCCTGGAGCGGGGAAGCCGCTGTTTCGTCATCAAGGACTACCGACATCAGGGATTCGCCTTCAGGCACACGGTGGGACGATTCCTGGTGTGGAGGGAGGCCAAGGCGTTTCGCAGGCTTGGAGGGGTTCAAGGGGTTCCAGCGTTTTACGGGAAGGAAGGCGGGCTGGTCCTGATCATGGAGGCGATACCGGGAAGGCCGGTGGAGGGCCTGGAGCATGAGCAGGCGCTTTCCCCGGTGTTCTTTGAGAAGCTCCGGAACGTGGTCCGCGCGTTTCATGCCCGGGGGATTGCGCACTGCGACCTGAAGCGGGCCCCGAACATCCTGCTAGGAAGGGATGGGGAACCTTATGTCGTGGACTGGTCCGCAGCCATCACGGCCTCCGAGTGCCACATCTTTCCCCTGAACCTCATCTACCGCCGTTTCCTCTTGGACGACTTCAACGCGGTGGTCAAGCTCCAGCTCCGCCACGCCCCGGAGGACATCACCGCCCAAGAACTCGAGCGTTATCGTTCCCGCAGCCGGATCGAACGCATGGTACGGCGGTTTCGAGACCGGTCCCGGGACCTCCTTCAGCGGATCGCCTAACGCGACCCCCACCCCAGACCTGCAGCTCATGCAAAATGACCCGGAAAAGCCTTTTCTTTCGATTCGGATGATCCCAACAAGGGCAAGGAAATGAACGGGAAAGAGACTACAGGGGAATGAGCGAGACCGTGATCTTTTCGGCCACACCTCGTCCCAGGGCGAGCCGTGTCGTTCCATGTCCCACGATCAGGCGCCCCTGTGCGTTGTTGCTGATCACCTCGAGCACGTCGCCTCTCCGGAGTCCCATGGAGGCAAGACGCCCCATGGCGCTTCTTCCTCCCATCATGTCCTTGATCTCCACCCGCTCACCGGGCTTGGCCATCACAAGGGGCATGAGCGGCTGGCGCAAGGCGAGGCATTCCGAACAGATGCCGTAGATCTCCATCTTGTGTTGGAGCATGTGGAACCCGTGCTGCCGAGCGATTCGGACCTGTAAACGCTCCATCTCCTCGTTGTGGAACTCGATGATCTTCCCGCACTTCGTGCAGATCATGTGGTCATGGTGTCGACCCAGATGGCGGTGCTCATAGCGCGGGGGCTGCCCTTCGAACGTCTTCTTCTGCGCAAACCCGTGCTCCACCCAGCGATTCATACATTGCCGGACAAACTCCGGATCGTAGTCATACCCGCGATCCCGAAGAATCCCCACGAGATCCTGAAGGGTCAAGTGCCTGTCGTTTTCAAGGAAAACTTCGATGATGTTGAGACGATCCTCAACCCGGCCGATTTCGTCCTCTTCGATCAGGGCGCGGAAGTTTTCCTTCTCGTTCTTTTTGTTGTTGATCATGTGTTGGAATCGCTCCTGTGACTTCTACTTCCAGCGCGAACCGGTTTTTTTACCACGGTCGCAACGAATCTGAAAAGCACGAAATGGATTTTCTCTCCATCCCTTCCGAACAGCGGCAAATGCGCGGACAAAGCATTTTCACAAGCCTGCGGCATCCCCTCCCCGCTTTTGTACCTTAATCATCTCTTGCTCCAAATCAAGAGTGCGCAAACGGGCTTGATCCCCGGGAAAAGCCTGATACGATGGTGATTCCCCTACGATTCGCATGTATCCCTTTCGCGCGCACGGAAAACCTTTTTCATGCCCCCACCCGTCCTGTTGTCCTGTTGCAACGGGATGGAAGGTCCTAGACGAAAAGGCGTTCTCAGCACCCGATCCCGCGCGGATACCCTGCAGGAACGGTACCATGACCCGAATCGAAACCGCCGACTATCCCACGGAACTCTCCCTGTTCCGCCTCCGCGCGTCCTGGGGTGGGTGGCCAGACGGGATAGGGGAAATCCGAAGCCTTTCCGGCCCTCCCCACGAGAGTGTCATCCTGAACGGCCCCCTTTCGGGACGTAGGCTCACGGAACTCGCGGGCCGGTTCCCCGATGCGCTCGGAGGCCAGGACTACCGGTCTATTCTCCAAGAGTACCTGAAGGCCTAGGTCGACACCGGAAGTGTTCCCGAGACCGGCACCCCGGGCCACATGCAACGCCCGGCAGCCCTTGGAACGGCTCACCGACCCAGCGACTCCCTCACGTAGCCGAGAAAACCCCGAACCGAGTTCTCCATAAGAAAGCGTTCCCGTGCGCGAACCTCCGGCGGGAAATCGTGAAAATGCTTCAACTCAGGGTCCTTCTCAAGGAGCCACTCCGTGCAGGCGGCGACACCAGGCTCCGGGCGGGCGGCGGCCTTCTCGCGCAGCAGGTCATGCCACCGCAGCAACTGCTCCCGGAATCGAGCGAGCATTCTACGAGAGCTTGGGGCCTCGCCGAAGTGTGCATAACAGAGGGTCTGGTCTTCCAGGTTCAACAGGCGATCCACGCTTCCCAGGGATTCCTCCAAAAGAAAGCGCGGCGGCGTGGCAGGACGGAGGTACTCCTTTCCCTTACAACTCAGGTAGTTGCCCCCGGCCTCGCCGGCGAAAAGCCTGCCTTGGTATGTAAAGCTGAGATGGTGGGGTGCATGCCCGGGAGTCTCCAGAACGCCCAAGCGGGGCACGCATGCCTCGTCGTGGGGGATCAGAGCGTCCCGCGGAACCGGTGCAAGCGGCCCGTACGCGTTGGCGACGTCCCCGAGCACCTTTCGGCTGCCTGCCCAGAGCCTCGAGGGATCCACTAGATGGGGGACGGCCTTTCTGTGACAGATCGCCCGCGCCTGCGGGTAGGCCTCGAGGACGCGGGAAAGGCCGCCGGCGTGGTCCAGGTGAATGTGCGTCAACAGGATGTAATCGACCCGTTTCACGCCCATGGCATCCAGCTGCACCAGAAAGCGCTCCACGGAGCGGGAAGGCCCCACATCCACGAGCAGGTGGAGGGGGCCATCCACGACCCAGGCACCGAAAAACCCGTTGAACCCCGGTCGGTCCAGGGGAATCTCCACGAGGCGGTAAGACACGTCTCAGCCCCCCTGCCCCTGCCCGGGTTCACTCAGGATCCTGTATACATCGGTGAGAATTCGTTCGGAGGCCCGGCGCATGGCCCGGCTCATGGCTTCGCTCAACGCCTTGGGGTTTTTCCGGGCACACGGCTCGATCTCATGGTAATCTCCCTGGAAGAGCACCCGCTTGCTCACATCCGGCTCCTCGTCCGCGATCAGGGTGACGCTCAAGCCCAGGACCGCGTCCCACGCCTCTTCACTGTCTCGCTCGTAAAACGCCTCCACGGCCCCCTCAAGGACACAGGAGGCGGAAAAACGGCTGTCATGGGGCAATACCGCCCGAAAGAGGCCCGATTCACGGAAGTCACGGCCCAGGAAATGGGTCACAAGATCCCCCGGGTTGGCCCGCCACCGGTGGTAATTGTACGTCTCGCGCTTGTAGGCGCTCTCCCGGTAGACGATGCGGCTCGTGTTGTAAGGGGCGGCTACACTAAACCGCTCCAGCCGGACGACCGCCGGTAAGGGTTCGAGATGGGCCATCTGCGGGGCATCGTATTCGAGGACGTAGTGATCGATCTGATACGCCGGCTTGCCCAAACCCAAACAGCCTCCGGTTGCGAGGACCAGCGCGATCACTCCTACCCACCGCCAGGTTGTGTGTCTCATGAGAGGTCCCGTCCTTTCAAACAATTCCTGACCCAACGAATCGTACCGTTACGATCCGGTCATCGCATGTCCATCCTTCAGGAAGCACTCGCCCACGACTCCGGCCTGCTCCGGAGACCGATCCCTGCTGCAGGAAAGCCGCCCTCCGGTGCCCGATTCCGCCGGCATCGGGCCTGAAAAAAAGTACGGTCAAGGGCTTCGTATGGATCCGGCTCCGAATACACCTCTTCCTTCCTAGCGCTCCGGCTCGATCTTCCTTCGCGGAGGCGGCTCCCCGAACAGCAAGTCGGAAGGTTGATCCGCCAGAGTCTCTGTCAGACGCGTCAGGTTCTCCGCAGCCCGTTCCAGATGCTGTGCCGTGTAGACCAGGTACCGGCGGAGTTCGACCACCGATGCGTCCGCATTCCCCGCCAGGCGCGTCCCCTGCTTCAAGAACCGGTTGGCATTGATCATGGCCTGCTCGAACTCTTCCAGGGCCGAGACGATGGTCTCGCGTTTGTCCCGGACAATGCCGTCCACGCGATCTACCGCCCCTCCTGCCGCATTCACGGTCCGACCCGCATCCTGAAGGATCTGGTTCACCGCGTCCACCGCTTCTTCCATGGACAGGATGATTCGGTTCCAGCGATCGGGATCCAGGATCTGATTGACGTCGCTCAGGGTCCTCTGGATGCCCCCGGAGATCGATTTCACCTCAGCGTCCGCAATGGCCTTCTCGATATTGCCCATTGCACCCATGGCCTTGTCCAGGGTCCCCTTGAGCTTGTCGGAGATTCCCTGGATATCCAGCCGCTTGAACTTCTTGATGACATCATCGATCCCTTTTAAGAGCTCGCTGATGTCGGAGGGTTTCGAGGGAAGCACCTTGTGGTTGGTATAAAAATCGAGCTTGGGCAAACGGACGGCCTCACCCGTTTCCTGCTGATCCAACTCCACGAACATGAGCCCCGTAATGCCCACGTTCTTGAGTTGAGCGACAATGCCCTTTTCGAGGTCTTGACCGGATTCGATCTTGAGGACCACTTCGATGAGCTTGTCGTCCGGGGCCACCCCGATCTTCTCCACCCGCCCCACAGAGACCCCGCGATACTTTACCGGAGAATCCACATCCAGACCCTGGACCGATTCATTGAAGTAGGTGACGTACTTCTCTCCCTCCTGAAACAGGCTCGTCATCCCGATCCAGACAATGCCGGCCAGCGCAATCCCGACCCCCCCCAGCATGAAGAGTCCGACGCTGAATTTCGCTTTTTGTGACGCCATGAACGATCACCCTTTGGGGCCCGGCCTCAGGCTTCGGCCCGGCGATTGAAAAACTGCGAAACAAATCTATTTTGACTGTGCTCCCGAAGAAACATGGGATCGCCTTCCGCGATGATCCCTTTGGATCTCTTGTCCAGCATAATGATACGATGAGCCACTGCAAAAATGCTCGGGAGCTCGTGGGTCACGATCACCATGGTGGTCCCGAGGCTGCGGTTCACGTGGAGGATCAGGTTGTCCAGCTCGGCGGAGGTCACCGGGTCGAGACCTGCAGAAGGCTCGTCAAAAAAGAGGATCTTCGGATTGAGCGCCATGGCCCGTGCAAGGCCGGCACGTTTCTTCATCCCCCCGCTGATTTCCGATGGGAGGTGGTTTTCGAAACCGTCCAGGTGAACCAGGCCGAGCTTCATGCTGACCAGTGCCGCAATGGACCTTGCATCCAGGTCCGTGTACTCCTCAATGGGAAGGGCCACGTTCTCGGCAAGGGTCATGGAGCCGAAAAGCGCACCGCTCTGGTAAAGCACCCCCACCTTCTTCAACACCTCCTGGAATGTGTTCTCATCGCATCCGGAGATGTCGTCGCTGTCGATGATCACCTCCCCGGCCATGGGCGGGATGAGCCCGATCAGGTGCTTGAGCAGGGTGCTCTTGCCACAACCACTCCCACCCAGGATGACGAAAATCTCGCCCTCGAACACATCAAAAGAGATATTTTGAAGGATCACAGCATCCTCCCCGTATCCCGCCGTGAGGTTCCGAACCTGAATGATCGCGTCTCGAGCCATCCGTGCCCCTCTTCCCCTCCTGCACCTGCATAATCACCTACAAGCACACCTTCGCCTGTTGCTTCCCTAACCCCAGTACACGCGAATCACGGCGAACATGGAATCCGCCAGGATAATCAAGAACAGGCTGCTCACCACTGCGGAGGTCGTGGCACGTCCCACGGAGTCTGCGCCACCCCGCACCTGGAATCCCCTCAAGCAGCCGATCCACGCGATGAGCAAGGCAAAGGATGCGCTCTTGACAAAACTCCACACGAGATCCCGAAGCTCCAGGAACCGGACGGTCTCCGTGAGATAGGCGTTGGGCGTGAGATCGAGCATGAGCACCCCCACCATCATCCCCCCCAAAATTGAAAAAAGATCTGCGAACAGCGTGAGAAAAGGCACCATCACGGCTGAGGCGATCATCTTCGGCACGACCAGGAACCGGGTGGGATCAAACCCCATGGTGAACAGGGCATCCACCTCCTCAGACACCTTCATAGTCCCGATCTCCGCGGCAAACGAGGAGCCGGACCGGCCGGCCACAATAATCGCCGTCATCACCGGCCCCAATTCACGCACCATGGCCACGGACACCAGAGAGGCCACGTAGATGTCGGCCCCAAACTGTTTGAGCTGCACCGAGGACATGAAGGCGAGAATCATGCCCAGGAGCAGGCTGATCAACCCCACGATCGGGAGGGCGTCAAAGCCGGTCTGCTGCATGGTGAGGAGGGTGTCCTCTTTTCGCAGCGACCTTGGATTCCGCACCACGTAGAGGAGGGCCAGGCAGACAGAGCCTACAAAGGAGATCAGGTACTTGAGATCGTCCCAGTGGTTCAGCGTGGCCTCACCCAAGCGGGCAATAGAGGACGGCCTGCGCTTCTTGGCCAGCTCCACGTCCGATCTGACGCGATCGAACTGGAACACGGAGAGGACTTTCTGCACCTTCTCGCTGGCGTTTTTGAGGTAGAACCCCCCCTTTTTCGCCTCCATGGACTCCCTGAGCTCCAGGAGAACCAGGGAACCGAAATCGTCCAGGTAGTTCACATCCGCCAGGTCCACTGTCAGGGAAGTAAGCGTGCCACTGGATACCAGGCGCCTCGCGCCCTGAATCATCTTCGCCGCGTTCGACACATCCATGCGACCGCGAATCGCAAGGACAAGTCCGCCGTCCTCGGAGGAAGACACATGAAACGCAGAGGGCAGTTTTCCTTTGGAGCTTCTCATCATGGCGCGCCCTGGGAGCCGCAACCCATGCGCCCGCCCGGCATTCGGTGCGAGAACGCAACTCTGACAGAAGGGTTTCGCCTCATGGCTCTTTGAACCGGAACCGGACCAGACCCTCTTCGTTCAGGTCGTACATTTCGTCGAGCTTCCTCGTGTCCATCTGGAAGAGAAGCCACCCGAGGAAATCCCCGTTTCGTTTCATCTCAAAGGCCACCTCGATCCCTCGATAGCCCATGGGGTGCTCACGGCTCACGCGATACAGGGAAAGCACCCTATGGATGGACTCATCCATACCCTGGAAAGGAATGCCCGCGTAACTGTTCCCGATCATCTCCTCCAACTCCTCCTCGTCCATATTGATGGCGTAGGCGTCGAAAACGCGCTTCTCGGGCGTCAGAAGGACCAATCCCGTATACGTCGTGGCACTGGCTTCCTGGACCTCGAAAAACTCGCGCATGAGGGAGGAGGTTTTCTCCCGATCCGCGGCGGCAAATGGTTCTGCAAGAACGGAACGCAAGAGAAGAAAGTCCTTGGCCAGCTGGTTTTTCAAGTCCTGCTTCTTCGTATCCATAGGCAGGTATCCCTTGGTAAGGTAGGGATACCCCACGAACGCACCTCCGGCCAGTAACGCGATTCCGACAATGGAAGGGATCACCCAGTTGCGGATGCGCCGGTACCGTTTTTGGATCTTCTGCACATCGGTGACATCCCGACCCAGGGAAAACACCCCTTGAAAGTTGTGGTGCCCGTCGTAGAGCACGTTCATGCTCGTGGAGATGAATCGGACGCCCATTTTCGGGTGACGGATCTTTAGGATTCGTTCGCGTACGGCGAATTTATCCTGAACCTCGGATAAAAATTCCCGGTACACCTTGGGTTCTTCGTAAATCTCCTCAATGGAACGGTTCCGCATCTGATCCCAGTTCCGCCCGTAGAGGCGTGCTGCCGCTGCATTCCAGGACAGGATCTTTCCTTCTCTGTCCGTGAGGATCACGGCGTCCGGGAGCTGGTCATAGAATTCGTTCAGCCCGTAAAGAATCTGGCTCGTGGTATCAAGCCGCCTGGCCAGGTACCGCGTGATCTCCCAAACGACCTCAGGGCAATCCCTCAGAAAGGTCTCGACCTTGTCCGGAGGGATCACAATGGCCTGGACTTCCGTCTTGGCTTTGACCGTCGCTGTTCGGCGGGACTCGAGAAAGAGGCTCATCTCCCCGAAGAGCGCTCCCTTTTCGGAGATCTCGGAGATCTTTTTCTGTCCCTTGAGGACATCCAGTTCCCCGGACACTAGGATGTAGAGGTCCTGGCTGGCGTCGTGCTCCAGGAAAAGCGTCTGACCCGCTTCAAAGCGGGTCAGGAACTTGTTTACATCCGGGTTGTTGAGGAATTGATCCAGCATGGCAACGCCTCACTTTCCCTGGAGATCACCTGCATCGTCCCCGAAAAACACTTCGCACACCAACCTTACGACAGCGGGCATCCTTGTCCACCCTCGGGCGGCAATCCATCCGCCCGTAGAGGCGCACCCATCCTGATCAAAAGGAAGTTTGCCAACATGAAGAATTCCCAAAAATTCAGCATAGTAAAACATTTGCACAGAGTCAAGAATCGCAACCCATCCCGGGGCCAAGGGTTTTCCATGGGGAGGACCGCATGTATCGCTTTTTGCACGTTGAGCTCCGGAAGGGCTCCACGGGTCTCGAAGGATGGAATCGAATCCGTATCAAAGGAAGAAACCGCCAAGCGGAACATGCAAAATCCCTTTCCTGCCCTGCCTTGAATCCGCTTCTTCGCGTTGCCGGGATGTGCCATAGAACGAAATAAACACGAGAACGCGAGACCCTTTCAGGGTTCAAAGGTCCCCGCGCATGATCGGCATCGATCATGCTAGGAGCAGGCCATGGACATCGTAGAGACCTATCCACCCGGATCGATCATCATCGAGGAAGGGACACACGGCACATCGGCCCATATCATTCTCTCGGGTACGGCAGAAGTCTTCAAAGGTGAGGCCAAATATGACGTCACCCTGGCCACCCTGGGAGTCGGCCACGTTTTCGGAGAGATGGGACTCATTGAGGACCGGCCTCGATCCGCCTCTGTGCGGGCTAGAACCGAACTTCAGGCGCGCGTCATCAATCGGGAGCATTTCAACACTCTCCTTTCGACCAAACCTGCCGTGCTCATCCCCATCATGAAAAGCCTTTTTGAAAGGCTTCGGCAGGCCAGTGAAATGCTCGCTGAAAAAACCACACGGGAAAACCTGGCGGCTGAAGCAATCCCCCCTGCGAGTGGGTCCTGGAAGGACGAACTCAGGAGGCGAAACAAATCCTCGACAACCGAAAGCTCCTCCTCACAAGGTTTCCCTTTCTCGTGGGGCGTGCGACCCGAAACGGCGAATCCGACGTCTTCTACAACACCGATCTCACCATTGCCGAGGAAAAGCCCTACGTGATTTCCAGAAACCACCTGGCCATCGTGTACGAGCGAGGGCGATTCTGGGTCGTGGATTGAGGAAGCGCATTCGGCACCGTTGTCAACGGAAAGGAAATCGGGGGCAATAGCGGTGTAACCCGTACCCCTTTGGACCAGGCCGAGAACCAGCTCATCATCGGTCCGGCCACCTCCCACTACATCTTCCTGCTCCGTGAGGCCCCGGGCGGTGCCGCATGAAAAGGGGCGTCTCAAAACCGCGGCACGCCGGTCCTCTCATTTCACCTTGAGCAGGTTATTGACCTTGCGTACACCCCTTGTATCCCCGGCGATCTGTCCAGCCCGCTTCTTCTGATCGGGCGTGTTCACGCCCCCTGTCAGCGTCACCTCTCCCTGAAACACATCCACATCAATGGAGAATCCCTGCAGGATAGAATCCTTGATCAGCTTAGCCTTGACCTTGGTACCAATCGTGCTGTCGTCCACGACTTCCCCAGCGCTCCGGCCTCCGGGCGTACTGCAGCCAAACACTGCGAACGCCAAACCGATACACACCAGAATGACCGTCAACCTCTTGAACTTGCGCATCTTTTCATCCTCCTTGATGTTTTGGACAGAATCTCTCCCAATTCCGATGATTTAGAACTTAACTTGGAAGACTACAGAAATCCTCCTCAGAGGTCAAGCGCCGGGGATCCTTCGAAAGGCCCGGAGGTGCCTGGAAGTCCGTCGTTTCCTGATCAAGTATTGACGGTCTCGTAAAAAGCCGCTCGACCGCTGTGGACTGAGCTGTCATGCCTTGAAATCGCTAGGGGCAAATCTCTGGTTCACGGCTTTTTACGACTCTTCAAGATTTCTGCCGTTTTTGTCGATAGACCCCATAAGGGCAGGGAAAACGGAGAAAAGCCCCACGAATTGCATTCCCTTCCGTCCCGCCGGAGGCGGGACGGAGCATGCACGAGCGAAGCGCTTTCAGGAGGCACGGCCGAAGACCCTTCGTCCTCATCTGAAAATCTTTCAACCGCTCACCTTGCGCCCGTGGCGACACGCACCGTAGGCACCGCGCACGCAGGAAAAGACTTTCAACCGGAGTGATCAGAGATCTCCATGAACACGCAATCCGCAACTCAAACATCATCCAAAACCACCCGGCATCCGAACCGCAGAGGGAAGCGACGGAGCTCCATTCATAAAATCGTCGTGCTTTTCACCGATGTCGTGGAATCCAGCAAATACTTTAAGCGGTACGGCGACCTGGCGGGCCGGGAGATGCTTCGAAAGCACCAGGAACTGGCCTCCCGCCCCGTGGCCGAGCACGGCGGAGCCGTGGTCAAGGTCCTTGGGGACTCGGTAATGGCCTACTTCACGGCGCCAGGCGAAGCCCTCAAGGCCGCAGTCAAGATTCAGCGGCGATTTTTTCGAAATAATCAGGGGAAGGATCCGAAGGACCAGATTCGAGTTCGGATCGGTCTCCACTTCGGGGAAGGAATCGTTGAAAACGGGGATATTTATGGAGACGTGGTCAACACTACGGCCAAGTTCCTTCCTCTGGTCCAAGGAGGTCAAATCGCCGTAAGCCAGGAGCTCCACGATCAACTCGAGGGTATCTCGTGGGCCCGATTCGAACGATTGAGCCCCAATCCGAACAGGGACATCCTTAAAAAACTAGTGATCTACCGAGTCAATTGGGATGACAAAGCCGATCTGGACCCCGCCCACATGACCATTGTGGTGTTTCACCCCGTCTGGAGCCTGGCCCGGGAGCGCTTTGAAGAAGCATGGAACACGTTGCTGCGACGCAAAGAAGGCCTCTGGTCTCAGACGCCGACACGCCATTTCACCCTGGCGGACGGATCGTTGGTCCTGTTCCTCAAAAGCCCCACCACCGCACCGAGCGTGGCGGGAAACGCACTTCTCTTCCTCAACAAGCACCTCGGCCGGGAAGCCCTGCCTGTCCTGCCCCTTCAGATCCTGGTCGACAGCGGCCAGTTCATGCGGGCCGGCCGACCCGCACTGGAGAAGCTCAAGAAGGTCTGGAATCTCTTGAAACCAGGCGAAATCACGGTCTCCCCATCGGCCTTTCCCGATGTTGACGTCCCGGAAGGCTACTCCGTGATTCCACCCGGGAGCGAAGGCGATCAAGGCTTCCACCGCTTGATCCCCGGCGACGGGAAATCGCAGAACGGCGGGGTCTTGTTTCTTTACCAAAAAGCCATGGTGCAGGGGGATCACGAGCCCTGTTTCTATTGTGGCGACCGCCGACACGAGCCAGCGCAATGCCCGTCCAAAACCGTTCCTGAAACAACACACGGCCTGGAACGGCTGGGATATATGCCGTTGGATCGCATCAACGAGCTATTCTTCGAATCGCTGAACGCGCCCGCCTCTCAGAAAGATATCCCTGCAGATGGCACCTCGCCCACCTCGGAGAACCTGGCGGAACTCGCCTTCTTCGAGCTCAAGAAGGTCTATCAGCTCCGGTTCCTTCGAACGCTTTGGAACGCCACGACCGATCATTGGAACCGCATCCAAGCGCAGGAAGAAGACGCAGGAAGAGGGGGCCTGATCTGGATCGGTCAGGACTGCATCCGGGTGTCCAACCTGGGCCAGGCCGAAGCCGTACTGAAAAGTGCCCTGGAAAAATCCCCGGGGGACTACCGTGCGCTTACCGCCCTGGGGTTCGTGTCCGTGGAAAAGGGCAATCCAGCAGGCGCGAAACGTCTCTTCAAGCAGTCCCTGGAGTGCGCGAATACAACGCCCATGAAAATCTTCAGCCGGTTCCTTCTGGCACGGGTCCATGAGCTCAACGGTGAGCTGCGTCACGCCGAGGAGCACATTCGCAAAATCCTGCACATGGACGGCCTCTGCAGCGAAGCGTTGTACCAGGACATGGTCTACCGGTTCCGAAAAGGCAATCACTCTGACGGGCTTCGGCGGCTCCGCAAGCTCATCGATGGGAACCGGAAATACTTCGTCGCAGCGCTGATCGACCCGGAACTGGCGGATGCCGGAAATAGAATTCATCCCGAGCTGCGTGCTATTTTGGAACGTGCCCGGGAGGAGGCCTCCAGGCTTTCCCTCCGGGCCCAGGAAGACATCGAGGTGATGGAAAAGCTCATGGGTGAGGACGCAGGAGAGATGCGCACCCCGAGATCCTATCTGGAAAAGATTCGGGAGCTCTCCGCAACAGACGGGTACTTCAATCACCTGGACGTCATCCACTATGCCACGGCGATCATCCAGACGGCGCAGAAGAGCCACGAGCAGGCCCGGCGGAAGCTTCTTCGGGCCCATGATAAACTGAGGAAAAGGCTCGACGCGTGCACGAGCCTCGTTCGAGGATATCCCTACTCCTCCCTCTTGGGATCGCTGCCTCAGAATCTGGCAAGAGTTGAACAGAAGACGCTGGCGATTCGGGACGTGATCCGCACAAATGCCCTGGGAGAATTCAAGAAGGCCCTTTCCAGCGCACGCGAACTCGCCTCGGAGATGGGCCGCCTCGAACAGAAAATTCAGAGACTGGAACGCATGCGGCGTGGGATCGCGTTCGCCGTGGACTTCATGAAAAAAATCCTGATCCTTGAAGGAGCTATTGTTTTCGTCTCGCTCCTCCTGTTCCCCGTCGTGGGACACTACCTGAACTTTCTCGCCCCGAGCCTCCGGTTTTCTGCGGAAAATATCTGGGTCTACCAGAAGGGCGTCCTCCTGCTAGGAGGAGGCATCGGGCTGTTTCTGGCGTTCCTCATGAGTGCAAAAAAACTGGGGGAACCCTGAGGATCGAGCGTGCCGCCTAATCCTTCAGGAGAGCGGAGTCCGCGTCGTATCGGGAGGAGAACAGGGCCGGACGCCCTGAAAAAACATTGCATGCGGTCAGAACGTGCTCAGCCACCTCCCTCCGCTTCCCCTCGTCCAGCCCGTTGAACCGCTCCACGAACTCGCCATCGTCTTGAATGGCGGTGAGCCGTTGCCACAGCTCTTCGGGAGAGCCTGCACTGGTGAGGTCCGACTCCGAACCCTCCTGCTCCCGCCCCAGCGCCTTTCGAGCCCGGTCCAGGGCCCGGTCCAGATCATCCCGAAGGATTTCCGCCTCCTTCTCGAGGTGTTCGCCACTCTCGAAGGACCCAGACACGGGACAAACGGTTTCCTGCCCCCCCACCGCGCATCGAATGCCCAGTCGAACCGAAGGCCTTGTAACTCGCTCCCCGCCTTCTTCCACGATGATGTCGAACAGCGAACTCACGTCCGGTTTCCTCCCCTTTGAAAAGGCCCCTTTGCTGTGCGAGCCTTGAAATTCCGGCGTTGATATTTTAAAGCTTCTTCACGGCCCCCTGCAAAACACGGTTCGCAGAAAGAGATCCCGACGAGACCTCAAGACCCTCCTTTCAGCCACAGAGGGAGTCCTGCCGTGAGGAAAACCACGCGGTCGGCCAGGGCAGCCACGTGCTGGTTGAGAAGACCTGCCGCATCCCGGAACACCCTTCCGAGCCGATGCTCCGGCACAACCCCTGCTCCGACCTCGTTTGCCACCAGGATCACGCTCCGAGGGCTTCGTTCCAAGGCGCTGCCGAGATCCGTCTGGTATTCCTTGACGCGTGCCTCGCCTTGCTGGAGCATCACATTGCTCAACCATACGGTCAAACAGTCCACCAGGACGGCATCCGCACCCTCACAGCGGCTCAACAGGGCATGGGGGACTTCGAGAGGCTCTTCCAGGACCTTCCAGCCCGGTCCCCGCGCTTCCCGATGAAGGCGGACCCGTTCGGCCATTTCCTCATCGAGCACCTGGGCCGTAGCCAGAAAAACGGGGGAGGCATAGGCCTCCTCCACGTAACGCAAGGCCCAGGAACTCTTGCCGCTCCGCGCCCCCCCGAGCACCAGCAGAGTCTCTTTCCGGGGCTCATTCTTCACGCTTCGGTCCTCATTTCAGGGCACTTGGCCTCTGGACCTACTCAGATCCACCAAAATAGGTGTGAAAAAAGGGCTCCAGGTCTGCGATCTGGTCTTCGATGGACAACGGGACATCCACGGCAAAGAGATCCAACATGATCAAGGCATTGACACTGGCGTCCTTTCGGCTCAACGCCCGAATCCGCGATGCGATCGACTTGTTGACGAGTTTGACGTCGCGATAGATCTCCACCAGTCCCTGAAATGTGAAATCGGCCGGCAAGCCTCGATTTTTTAAATAGAACTGGCCGAGGAGATAGGTACCGGTGGTTCGGAACGTGGTCTCCAGGACGGTGGGAAAGGGGAGATGAAACCGCACCATGGGCCGCAGCCTGTCCATAATTGGACATCCGCTCGTAACCATGAGAATACCCAGGATGGAGCTGAGGCCTCGTTGCAAGGTCGTCTTCTCGTAGTAGCATCGTTCACGGGTAACGACCTCGACTTCCGCTTCCTCGTAAGAGACCCGGTCCCCGAACTCTGCGACCAAGTCCTTGATGGATAGCGCGATCGGACAATGGGGCGAAGTCCGCACATCGAGGGGACACGCCGCGCAACGTTGAAAATCAAGACGCGTCCAGCTGTCCGGGGACAGGGTCCGCTGGGGGATGTAGGCAAGCGATTTTTCATCGAGCTGAATACTGATGTTTGTAAAGGATCCGTCCTGAAACGTGAAACGATACTCGAAGTAAAGCGCATCCTGCGCATCACCCCGCCCGCTTCCGGGTCCTCGAACGGTCCCTTCCATGACTTCCCCCGAGCCGATTATCCTTTTCAAGTGCCGTCGCTTCTCTGCAGGCTACGGGAAAGCGCCCTTAAGATCAATGGGATTCTATGCCCTTCTGCACCTTGTCTCAAGGGAGGCCGGCTGTGAGCGCCTCTCCCCAGGAGGAAGAAGCGGGCGAGCAGGGCGTTTCTTAGCAATCGACGATGCAGCGGCAGGATAGCACCAGCCGCATCCCAGCCTTCCTTGACATCCAACAGACACTCGGGATAATGAGGCTACATACCATTTATCACGAAGGGCAGGACATCCATTTTGCACCACAGAGGAGACAGAGTAAAAACAAGAAAAGAGGGGAATGTCTTCACAGGATATCCTTCTGTGCTCTCTGTGGTTCGTCCATAATGTACCCACCTCTATGTCATTGTGCTCATGGGCTCGAATCCTTCGTCCCGCGTGCGGAAATGAGGGGTCATGTGCGGCATCTGCGGAAAGCTCGACCTATCGAACCGTCCAATCTCTGAAAAGCTCCTGGTGGCTATGTGCCAAAGCATGGTTCACAGGGGTCCGGACGACCAGGGGGTCCTGTCCGTGCCACCCGTGGGATTGGGGCACCGGCGGTTGAGCATCATCGACCTTTCGGATTCGGGCCACGAGCCTATGGGGAACGAGGATGAGACCGTCTGGCTCGTATTCAACGGAGAGATTTACGACTTCGAGCCCCTTCGCCGCATGCTCACCCGCCGCGGACACCGTCTGAAAAGCCGATGCGATGCGGAAGTCCTTCTCCACCTGTACGAGGACGAGGGGGTGGATTGCCTGAAGCACCTGAACGGGATGTTCGCCTTCGCCCTATGGGACACCACGAGACAAAGGCTCTGGTTGGGACGCGACCGCATGGGCATCAAACCGCTGTGTTATGCGTGGAACGGGGAGCAGCTCGTATTTGGATCCGAGATCAAAGCGATCCTCTGCGATCCCTCGGTTCCCCGCGAAATCGATCCGGAGGGCTTGGACCTCTACCTCACGTTGAACTACGTCCCCGCGCCTTGGACCCTATTCCGCGGCATTCGGAAGCTGTCGCCGGGGACCCACCTTGTCCTTGAAAAGGGCGAGGTCACCATTCATCGATACTGGGACATCCCGCCTGCAACCGGTTCACCGGCAAGGGAGGAAGCCGTCAACCCATGGGGGAAAGATGAGGAGGCCCTCAGGCAAGGGTTGTTCAACACCATGGACGCGGCGGTGAAGCGCCGGCTCATCTCGGACGTCCCCCTGGGTGCGTTTCTGAGCGGAGGACTGGACTCGACCATCGTTGTAGGGCTCATGTCCCGTCACATGGACCGCCGGGTGCAGACCTTTTCCATCGGCTACCGGGACATGCCTACGTTCGATGAGACCGCGTATGCGCGCGAAGCCGCTGCGTTTCACGGAACAGACCACCATGAGTTCAGACTCGGTCACCGGGAGGTACTGGACGCATTCCCTTCGGTCCTGGAGAACCTGGATGAGCCCTTTGCCGACTCTTCTGCCGTCCCTACGTACATTGTCTCCAAGGAGACGCGCGGACACGTCACCGTGGCCCTTTCCGGGGACGGGGGAGACGAGCTCTTTGCAGGATACCGGATGTACCGGGGCGAACACTGGGCGAGGTACTACGGAAAGGTCCCCGCATTTTTGCGAAACGGCGTGATCGCCCCGCTCGTGAATCGACTCCCGGAACGACGCAACGCCCCCGGTCTCGAAACGGTCCGCCGGGCTCGAAAATTCGTACGGGGCATGAGCGATAGCTTTGCCGAACGTTTTTGCAGCTGGCGTGAGATCTTTCCCTTTGAGGCGCGCCGGGGCCTGCTCCGAAAACCGCTCCCAAACAACCTCTACCTGGATCAGGTTCGCCGGGACGCCGCGATTGCAGCCGATCGATTTCCCGGCGACCCGGTCAACCGCATGCTTTATCTGGATGCAAGGGGGTTGCTTCACGGAGACATGCTCTCCAAGGTCGATCGCATGAGCATGGCAAACGCCCTGGAGGTGCGGGTCCCCATGCTGGACCACACCGTGGTGGAATATGTATTCGGGCTTCCGGGTTCCTTCAAGATGCGAGGGCGCAAGGGGAAGGTAATCCTGCTGGAGACGTTTCAAGACCTGCTTCCAAGATCGCTCCTCCAGCGCCCCAAGATGGGTTTTGAGATGCCTGTCAATGTCTGGCTTCAGAACGAACTCCGCTTCCTGGTGGAGGACTATCTGAACGAAACCATGATTCGAAAACAGGGGATCTTTCACCCCCAGGCGGTCTCTGAGCTCGTTCGACGCCACATGAGCGGCTATCAGGATACCTCCTGGCAGCTTTGGAACCTCATCGTTTTCGGGCACTGGTACCGCACGTACCTGGGCGACTAGCGTGAGGAGAAACGTGATTGTCTCTTTCAAGCCTCCGGCCGGTTTCGAACGGGCACGCGCCGCCTGGGCCTTTTTCTTCCTGGGCCTTCTGATCTTACTGAGTTCAGGATGCTCCCTTTCCTATATCCTTCACGCTGCGGCCGGCCAGATCCGCATCCAGAACAGCACCGTGCCCATGGCCGAGGCCCTCGAGGATTACGACCTCACGGCAAAGGAAAAGGAGAAGCTGCGCCTCGTGCTTCGCGTCAAGGCGTTCGGCGAGAAAGAGCTGGGGCTTCGGCCGACGGACAATTACGAGACCGTCTACCTGGGAACGGAAAGAAATCCGGTTTACACGGTCTCGGCCGCGCGTCGTACCCGACTGGAACGCATTACCTGGTGGTTCCCCATCGTGGGCCGTATGCCTTACCTGGGGTACTTCGACGAAAAAAAGGCGGAAGCAAAAAAGCGGGAGCTGGAACAGGACGGGTTGGACGCCATCGTCTCGCCTGCCGAGGCGTACAGTACCCTGGGATGGTTTCAAGACCCCGTCCACCGGAACCTGCTCGAGAAGGGAACCGTGGAGATCGCGGAAACGATTCTTCACGAGATGACCCACGCAACCCTTTACGCCAAGGGGCAGCCCGAATTCAACGAAACCCTGGCCGTTCTCGTGGGCAAGCAAGGGGCCCTCGCCTTTCTGGAGCGCGCCACAGGCCCCGACTCTCCGGAAACACAAAAAGCCCGTGCCCTGCTTCGAGACCAAAGGCGCTTCTCGGAGTTCCTCGATGCCTTTCTGGGAGATCTTACCCGTCTGTACAACGGCCCTCAGAGTGAAGAGAAAAAGCTCGTCCTGCGAAAGGCCCTCTTCACCGAAGCCATGAACCGGTTTGAAACGCTTCGGGATCACCTCGAGACCGACCGGTTCATCGCTTTCGGCGCCGGCGGGCTCAATAACGCCTATCTCATGGCCGTGGCCCTTTACCATCGTCATTACACGCTCTTTGAATCCGTCCTGAAATCCCAAGGAGGTTCCCTGAGAAAGGCGATGGACATCTTTCAACAGATCAGTAGACAGGACGGCGACTTGATTCTCAGGACGAGGGAGTGGCTCTCATGAAGAGAACAGTGAAAACGGGCCTGTGGATCCTCGTCGGGACCTTTCTCCTGGTCGTTGCTCTCGCGACAGCCGCCACGCTCTACCTGGCACATCACCCCTCCCGTATCCGCGACGTGCTGACCCGGACCGCGTCCCAGGCCACGGGGTTGGATGTACGGATTCAGTCGCTCGACTGGAGCCTGGAGCCGCTTCGCATTCGCGCTGCCGGGATCCGGGTGACTTCCCGAGAACCGGAGTCCGATGGCTTGGAGCTGACCTTGAACGAAGTGGCCGCGGACCTGTCCCTGGAAGGCCCGTTCGGCGATCGCACCCTGGTGATCCAAGAGATTCGTGCGCAGGGGTTTGACGCGACCGTCCGTGGGCGCCCCCCTCTGGTCACGGCCACGGGGGGGCGTGACGGGCCGTCCTGGATCGCTCGGGCTGGCGTTGCTCTCCTTCACAAGCTCCTCTTCCGCAATCTCCGAATCGAGCGTGCCGAGCTCACCCAAGGCCGAATTGCCGCGCACATGGGTTCCACCGCGATTCGGGCCGAAGCCTTTCACGTCCTTCTCGCCCCTACCGGGGATCTGACCGCAGAGACCGAGATCCACCTGACCCTTTCGGAAAGCGGCACGACCCTCGATTTCCCCTTTATCCGTTTCAAGGCCCCGTTACCGAAAAACCAGAGCGCCACGGAACCAATCCAGGCAAGCTTCCATGGAGAACAGGGCATCCTGAAGACGGCGAACGGTGTGCTGGAGGGCCTATTTTTCAAGGCGACACTTCTCCTGGACCCCGAACAAAGCTCGCTACGTATCGCCCCCTTTGAAGCCGGGACGGGTGATCTTCGATCCCTGCTCCCTCTGTCCCTGCCCGAGCCCGTGGATGCCCGTGTGACCGTCTCCTCCCGGGTTCGCCTCAAGGAAAGCCGGTTCGAAAAGGGGCCCTTTCGCGTGTCCCTTCAGGGACCTTCCCTTGACATCCCGCTGAGAGGCCACATACAGGGCTCCTGGGGCCATGCCTTTCGCCTCTCCCTCGATGATCTGGAATGTCAGCTCCTTCCGGAACGCCTGATCCCCCTTCTTCCGTCAAATTTTCGAGAGCAGCTCTCCGCGGTGAGAGTTGCCGGCGAGATCTCCCTTTTGGGCGCGGTGACGGTGAACATGGAGAAGGACGCTTTTCGCATTCAGCCGGACCTGACCCTCCACCTGGAAGAAAACGAGGTCCGATGGGACCTGGCCCAGGGAAACGCACGAGGCCGCATTTCCGGTGACGTGCAGATCAGTGGCCCGTGGCCCGATCTCAGCACGACGTGTGCGATTCGCGCGGAGGCGGTGGCCCTCGATCATCCATCCGTACACACCACCAAGGCGAGCGCCTCCGTGCGGATAAGCGGGCCGGTAACGAATCTTCGCCTCCAAGAAATCGATATCCAAGTCCCGCGGGTTCATATCGGTCCATCTGAAAAGCCTCTTCCGCTTCGGAACATCCATGTTCTGGCATCCGCCGGGGACCTGAATCCATTGGGAGGGACCTACCAGCTTCCGGAGATCACATTGGATTTCAACGACCTGGCCCTCTTCCACATTCAGGCGATGGTCCAACCGGGAAAAACCTCCTTGAAAATCCACGGGGAAGACCTGGATCTGCTGACCCTGGTTTCCGGAGAAAACGGGCCTCTGACCGGGTGGAACCTTCAGGGGCGCAATACCCTTCGCATCCAGGCGATACGAAACGGCGACGGGCCTTGGACCCTGTCCTCGAGGGTTGCGTTTCAAGGGCTTTCCGTGGAAAACCCGGCTGTGGAAATTTACGGTGAAGGCCTTGCCGCTGTCCTCACACTGGACGGGCACGTGGAACCGAGCCCGATTCGCTTTTCCGGGGACTGTGCCTTCCAGGCCTCCGCAGGCGAGCTTCTCCTGGATCGCTTCTACTTCAACCTGGAAAAGAACGGTCTCTCTTTACGTTTTCGGGGCGCCGCGATTCCCGAAGATGGTGCGGTGGACATCGGCAACCTGGAGATCGGGCTTTCCGGGCTCCTGAGCGCAAAAACCTCCGGCCGGGTGCAGAATGCACCTTCCGGCGTTCGGGCGGATCTCAAGGTTTCCGTCCCTGAATTCGCTCTGGGCCCGGCGTTCCACCAGTTCGTTGCAGAACCCTTCCGCATGCACACCCCCCTTCTCCAGAGCCTGACCGTGGAAGGAGAAGCCTCCGGTGAATGCGAACTCACCGTAGAGGAAACCGTCAAAAGCGTTCGTGGAAGGATTCGAGTACAGGGAGGCACCGTGTCGAATGAAGCCTCCAGCCTTGCCCTCGAAGGCATCGACCTTTCGCTTCCCTTGGCGTATTGGACCGGTAACCGTTCCAGACCCATGAAGCCTCTTGACGAAGGACGGGTTTCGGTGCAATCCATGCGCGTGCCCTTGCTTCCCGAACAACCTTTCGACATCCGGCTCGAGGCGGAGCCCAACGGAATGCGTGTGCCCGGCCCCATTCGCATCCGCATTCCGGGGGGAGACCTTGAACTGGAAACGCTCAGGCTCGAACACGAAACCAAAGCCGGCCTTCGCGCGGAGACCGCTCTCACCCTGGACAATATAGCCCTCCATCCTCTCCTTTCCCAGCTCTGGCCGGGATCCCCTCAGGGAACCCTCTCCGGAAGCCTGGACCCCATCCGATACGCCGAGGGCCGGCTGGAGACCCTTGGTCACCTTCGGGCAAATTTTTTCAGTGGAGAGGTCACCCTTGAAAACGTGGGCATTTCGAGACTTTTCTCCGCCGGCCCGCTTATTCGTCTCCAAGCCCGATGGGAGGACCTGAACCTGGAAGAGATGACGACCGGGACCCCGTTCGGTCGCGTGACAGGCCTGCTGCGAGGGCACCTGGAGGACTTCGAAATGGCCTACGGACAACCCCAGCGATTCGATCTGCTCCTGGAAACCGTGCCCGGAAAGGGCGTGGACCAGAGAATCAGCGTGAAGGCCGTGGACAACATCGCCCGCATCGGAGGCGGTGGGAGCCCCTTCGTCGGAATGGCCGGTTTCTTCACATCGCTCTTTCGCGAGTTCCCGTATGAAAACATTGGTGTTCACGCCCTCTTGGAAAACGACGTATTTCGGATTAACGGGACGATACAGGACAAAGGCAGAGAGTATCTGGTAAAAAGGAGTGGCTTTTCAGGTGTAAATGTTGTAAATCAAAATCCCGACAACCGGATTCGTTTTAAGGATATGGTCAAGAGAATCCAGCGTGTCACCGCTTCCAGAAGCGGGCCTGTGATTCGCTGACTCAGGGAGGCCGACATGAAGAGACTTCAATCGAGCTCACTTTGGATGGCCGTCGTGTTCTTCGCATCCACCGTGATCGCATGCGTGACCATCAACATCTACTTCCCGGCCGAGAAAGTGGAAAGCGTGGCCGACGACATCGTGGACGACATCCGAGGTCGAGAGGACACACCCCCGGCCGAAGATGGGCAGAAGAAATCCCTGCTCAGGAACATCCGCCTTTGTTTCGGCCCCGGCGTCGCGTGGGCCGATGAGGTCACCGAGGTATCCAACGCCACAATCCGTGCGCTCAAGGAGCGTATGAAGGACCGGTACCAGCAGATGAAACCCTTCTACGCCAAAGGGATGCTCGTCGAAAAGGATGACGGTTACGTTCAAGCGGGAGACATTGGAAGCCTGGGTCTTCGAGAAAAACGCGACCTCAAGAGCCTGGTGGAGGCCGAGAACGAGGACCGGAAATCGTTGTACCAGGAAGTAGCCAAGGCCTTGGAAATCGATCTCAGCCAGGTCGGACGGGTCGGCGAGGTGTTTGCGAAAGAATGGCAAAAATAGGCCGCACACCAAGGCGGCCCCTTCAGGACATGGGATCCGTTGATTCGGACACACACGAAAAACATATCCAGGCAATCACGGACATCAGCCGGGTCATCACCACCGAGCAGCCCATCAATGAAGCTCTTCAGCGGATCGTCCTGACCACGGCCCGGGCCTTGGCCTATGAAGTTTGCTCCATCTGGCTGGTGGACGATTCGGTGTCTCCTCGGCGAATCCGTCTGAAGGCCACACAGGCCGTCGATCCCGAGTACGCCCGCCCCCGCTCCATTGGCCGGGTGGAAGGGGTGGCGGGATTCGTGGCCACCCACAATCAAACCCTCCGTATTCGGGACGTTCTCAAGGAACCCCGTTTCAAAGAAAAAGAACTGGCCCGCAAGCTGGGGCTCGTCTCCATGCTGAGCATCCCTCTCCAGGTTCGGGATGAGGAGATCATCGGCGTGATGAACGCGTTTACCAACGAGCCTCATGAATTCCCTCCCGCCGAGGTCAACCTGGTAACCGCCATAGCCAACCTTACGGCCTTAGCCATCCTGAACGCAGATCTTCGTGAGGGTATGCAGGCCGCACGGGAGGAACTGGAGAACCGAAAGGTCATCGAGCGCGCCAAGGAGGTGCTGGCCCGTCGTCGAGACCTGTCGGGGGACCAGGCCTTCCGGTGGATCCAGAAACGCAGCATGGATTCGAGAAAGTCCATGCGTCAGATCGCCGAGGCCGTCATTCTTTCCGAAGACGTGTAGCCTGTTTTAATTCGAAACGTATTTAACTCCCCGCAGGCTTCGCATCGGATGCCGTGGTCCTCTTTTGTTCTTTGTTAAGGCTTCCGGGCTCCAGGATGGGAAGAGGAATCGTTCCTGAGCTCCTGGGCCGGTCTTCGTTACGGACTTGTCCGCGGGGGAAACCACCCCCTCCCTGTTCCATCCCCGCCGGGTACTACGTTCCAATCAACAAACGCCCCTGTTGTTCGTTACGTTTTCTCCTCCGGACTTTCAGTAGTTCGGCGGGGAATGGCCAGGGGGTCCCCCACGTGCAAGTCCGGCGAAGACGAGGCCCTTCCGCAATGTCACGATCCCTCCTTCCCATCCCTCCGCCCCTCAAGCCTGTGGATGTGTAGGTGTTGGTGGAAGGAAGACCCTTCCCAGGCATAAACTTCATGGGTTGCGTACGCAATCCCGCTTAGCTGCGATGAAGCTGCAGCAGCGAGAGGAAAAAACGAATGCGGCCTCTATGGTTTTCCTGGGTCACGGTTGGATCGAGGCGGCTGGGCGGCGAAGGAGGGGTACCCTCTCCGAGCGACTTGGCGGGAGGCCTTCGTGATGGCCGGGGTTGCGGCTGGGGGAAACCGCGGCCAGCCCTGCCGCAAGGCGGGGTGGAACGCGGAGGGGGCAGGAATCCCCTGGCCGCAACCCTGTGCCATCACCAGGCCGTGAAGACCGGGAGCGAGGACAGGGGCCCCCTCCGAAGACGAAACCGCCAACGGAGCCCTCCGAAAGGAAAGTATCCCCAGGGCCTGAGCCCCAGCCAAGAGCATGTGGAGGTGGAGGTGAAGGTGAAACCCGAAGGCTTCCGGGCCTCAGGTGAGAAGAGGGATCGTTCCTGTGCTTCCGGGCCGGTCCTTGGCTGCCATCTAAAAAATTGCATTGACATGGCGTTCAGCAGAGCTTAATGTCTTAGCCTTTCACTCACTGAGAATGAACCCCGGCACAACGGTGTGCCGGCCATGGTTTGCAAGACAACGGTGTCTTTTCCCGCAAGCGGGAAGACGCCGTTTTTTGTTCAAAGCTGGAACCGATCGGATTGACCCCCCGTTTTTCGATGAACCCAACGAAAGGGAAGGAGAGAACCATGAACTTGCAGATCCCCAATTCCAATGACGCTTTGCAGACGAAAAACCGTTCCCGCAACGTGGCCCCCCAGTCCGGCCTGTGCAGCCGGTGTATCGACGGGTGCAAGGGGAACTGCGACATGTTCCGTGCCACATTCCGGGGCCGGGAGCTCCTGTACCCCGAGCCCTTCGGCAGCGTGACGGCCGGAGCGGATAAGGACTACCCGGTGGACTACTCGCACCTGAACATCATGGGATACGCGCTCGGGGCCAAAGGGGTGGCCGCGGATCCGGATCAGGCCACCTTCCCCGCCGTGAACACGGAGACCTCTTACGGAGTCGATGAACAGGTCAAGATGAAGGTGCCGATTTTCACCGGGGCCCTGGGAAGTACGGACATCGCGCGTAAGAACTGGGAGCACTTCGCCATCGGCGCCGCCATCAGCGGCATCAGCCTGGTCTGCGGAGAAAACGTCTGCGGGATCGATCCGGGGCTCGAGCTGGACGGGAATGGAAAGATCGTGAAGAGCCCGGAAATGGACCGCCGGGTGCGAGAGTACCGACGATACCACGAAGGGTACGGCGACATCCTGGTCCAGATGAATGTGGAGGACACCCGCATGGGGGTCGCTGAGTACGTGATCGATAAACTGGGTGTCGAGACGATCGAGCTCAAGTGGGGCCAGGGGGCCAAATGCATCGGCGGCGAAATCAAGGTCGACTCCCTGGAGCGCGCCATCGAGCTCAAGAGAAGGGGATACATCGTCACCCCCGATCCCGAGGACCCGGCTTACCAGGCCGCCTTCAAGGCGGGTCCCCTGAAACAGTTCGAACGTCACTCGCGTCTCGGATTCATCGATCAGGAAGGATTCATGAAAGAGGTGGAGCGCATCCGGGGGCTGGGCGCCAAAAGGATCACCCTCAAAACAGGGGCCTATCCCATGCGGGAGCTCGCCATGGCGATCCGCTGGTCCAGCGATGCAAAAATCGACCTTCTGACCATCGATGGTGCGCCCGGTGGGACCGGCATGAGTCCGTGGCGCATGATGACCGAGTGGGGCATTCCTTCCATCTACCTCCATTCCATGGCGTACGAACTCTGCGATCGCCTGGCTCAAAAAGGTGCACGGGTGCCGGACATCGCGTTCGCCGGAGGATTCTCTTCCGAGGACCACGTGTTCAAGGCCCTGGCCCTGGGCGCGCCCTACTGCAAGGCCGTCTGCATGGGTCGGGCCCTGATGATTCCCGGCATGGTCGGCAAGAACACGGAGCGCTGGCTCCGGGGAGAAGATGGGGGTCTCCCCTCAACGGTGTCCCGTTTCGGCGACACCAAGGAAGAGATCTTCATGCACTACGAGGTCCTCAAGGAGAAATACGGGGACGAGGTGGAGAACCTTCCCCTGGGTGCCATCGGGCTTTTCAGCGCCACGGACAAGATTAAGGTGGGGCTCCAGCAGCTCATGGCCGGGTCCAGAAACTGGGAGGTACCCTACATCTCCAGGAAGGACCTGGTTTCCCTGACGGAAGAGTGCGCCAACGTCACGAAGATTCCTTATGTCATGGAGGCCTATCGAGACGAGGCGATCGAGATCATCGACGCCTGATCTCAGCAGTAGGCAATCCCGATAAGACAGGAGACGGCGGCACCCCGCCGTCTCCTGTCCCAGGAGGCATTCGGGCCGATTGACAATCGCCGCCCTCGGTGTATATGGTACGCTTAGCGTAAGGCCTTCATACAGACGGAGATTGGACAACGGGGAGCCCACGGGGATGTCCGTCCCTTCCCAGGATGAGAGCTGCACCCTTTTTCCCGGCAGTGACCAGCCGGCAACGGAGTTCTATGCGCACTTCAAGGTGTTCCATGAACTCATGTCCATCAAGGTGCGGGACATCCTCCTGGTTTCCAGCCCTTACGACGCCTACCTTCTGGAGGAGGACGGCAGTCTCGCCTCTCGCATCATCAACGAGTACAGCGGCCTCAACTTGAGTCAGCCCCCGCGCGTCACCCGCGTTCCTTCGGCAGGCGAGGCCTTGGAGCTTCTGGACCGGAAACGGTTCGACATGGTCATCACCATGCCCCACGTGGGGGAAATGGATGCCTTCGCATTCGCCCTCCAGGCCAAGAAAAAGAGACCTCACCTTCCGATTAACCTTCTGACCCACAACCTGCGAGGCATTTATCCTCCCCCGGAGAACATCGACCCGAGCGGCATCGACAAAATTTACGTATGGACCGGCAACTCCGATCTGCTCCTGGCCCTGGTCAAAAACGCCGAAGACAAGATAAACGTAAACCAGGACACACAACGGGCCCAGGTGCGCGTGCTCATCCTCGTAGAGGATTCCCCGATTTACTACTCTACCTTCCTGCCGCTCATCTACAAGGAGGTGGTAAAACAGACGCAGGGAGTTCTTGAGGCCGGGCTGAACGAAGAGCACCGCCTGCTCACCATGCGCGCAAGGCCCAAGATTCTCCACGCCGTAAACTACGAGGAGGCGCTGGATCTCTTCCATCGATACAAGCCCTACCTGTTCGGCATCCTCTCGGACATGCGCCTGCCCAAGGAGGGGAAACTGGATGGAGAGGCGGGATTTGCACTCCTCCGGCAAATCCGGAATGAGGTCCCTGACCTGCCTCTGCTCATGCTCAGTTCCGAGCCCCGGAACCGGCAAAAGGCGGAACAGGTGCCGTCAGTGTTCTTGGACAAGAACTCGCCCAACCTGCTGGCGGAGCTCCACGACTTCTTCCTCACCCACCTGGGTTTCGGGGACTTTGTGTTCCGCCTGCCCGATGGGACCGAACTGGATCGCGCTTCAGACCTACGATCCCTGGAGCTCAAAATCCGCGATATGCCGGACGAATCCCTCTGGTACCATGCCCTGCGCAACCACTTTTCGAACTGGATCATGGGACGCTCCGAGATCACCCTGGCTTCCCGATTCCGGAAGGTCCATGCCTCGGAGTTCTGCACTGCGGAGGACCTGCGAAACTACCTGATCACGAACATTCACGCCCTTCGCAAGCTGAGACAGCGCGGAGTGGTAGCCCTGTTCAAGGGATCCACGTACGACGGGGACATCATGGATTTCGTGAAGATCGGGCAAGGCTCCATCGGGGGCAAGGCCCGGGGACTGGCCTTCATGAGCACCATGCTCCAGGAAAACGAGGAACTGCACGAGAAGTTCCCCGATGTGGACATCAAAATTCCCAAGACCCTCGTGATCACCACGGAAGGCTTCGAGTCCTTTGTTCATGAAAACGACCTATACGCATACGCCAAGAACAGCTTTCCGGATCAAGAAGTTGCCGAGGCCTTCCTGAATGCGAGCATGCCCGAATGGCTGGTGCAGGAGCTGGAGTCCTTTCTCAGTCAAGCCTCCTTTCCTCTATCGGTCCGGTCCTCCAGCCTCCTGGAGGATGCCCAGTTCCAGCCTTACGCCGGCCTCTACCACACGTACATGATTCCGAACAATCACCCGGATCCCGCGTTCCGCCTTCGGCAGCTCCTCACGGCCGTCAAGCTCGTGTATGCGTCCACCTACTTCGAAGGCCCCAAGTCCTTTTCCCGGAACACCCTGAACCAGCCCCACGAGGAGGCCATGGCAGTCATTGTCCAGCAGCTCGCAGGAGAGGCTTACGGGGATTACTTTTACCCTGCTCTTGCCGGTGTAGGCCAGTCTCACAATTTCTATCCCTTTGATCGCATGAAACCCGAGGACGGCATTGCCCATATTGCGCTTGGTCTGGGAAAAACCGTAGTGGACGGGGAGCGCTCCCTCCGCTTCTCTCCAAAATACCCTACTCTCCTCCCGCAGTTCTCCAAGGTGGAGGACATGCTGCAGAACGCCCAGCGCTACTTCTACGCGCTCTGTGTCCGTGGTTATTCTGAGGACTGGGCATTTCTGCATGATTCTAACCTCGTCAAACTGGAAGTCGATGAAAACGAGGACGCATTTCCTGTCAGGAACCTGGCCAGCACATACATTCCCGAGGAACACCGCATTCGGGACACAGGGTACATGCCCGGCCCCAAGGTCCTGGGATTCGCCCAAATCCTGAAACACCGTATGTTTCCCCTGCCGGAGCTCCTGGTGGAAATCCTGGAGCTTTCACGAAAAGGGATCGGCTGTCCGGTGGAAATCGAATTTTCCGTCAACCTGGGACGTGAGGAGGAGCGCAAGGCGGAGTTCTACTTCCTGCAGATGCGCCCCATGGTGGCGGAGCTGGAGCGGCTCGACGTCCAGATCACGCCTGATGACCTGGAGAGGTCCGTTATCCGTTCCTCAAAAGCCCTGGGAAACGGGCGAAACCAGCGGATCGAGGATGTCATGTACGTCAAGCCCGCGGACTTCGAACCGAGGGCCACCGCCCAGATCGCCGAGGAGATCAAGTTCCTGAACGGCCATTTGGTCAAGGAAAAAAGGCCCTATCTCCTCATCGGTCCCGGTCGATGGGGCACGGCCGACCCCTGGCTCGGCATCCCCGTGCAGTGGAGCCACATTTCAGGCGTCGGGGCCATCATCGAGCTCCGGAACCAGCAGCTCAAGTCCGATCCCTCGCAGGGATCCCATTTTTTTCAAAACATCAGCTCCCTCGGCATCCAGTACATCACGGTGGAGGAGAACGGCGTTCCATCGGATCACTTGGACTGGGTGTGGCTCGAGGCGCTTCCCGTGCACCGGGAGACCGATCATTTGTGCCACGTCAGACTCGAGGAGCCGTTGACCATTAAAATCGACGGGCGCACGTCGCAGTGCGTGATCACCGCTTCCTGAAGGGAAGGGATTTCGTCCACAGCGAATCTTTCTGCACCCGGTTTTGCTCAGATACGATGACAAAGGCGTCAGGATGACTCGAGGTACCCACTCATTTTGCCAGCCAGGAGGTTGCACATGACAGACATGATCAAGTGGATCAAGGAAAGGGATCCCGAACAGAAGGAATTTCATCAGGCCGTGCAGGAGGTCCTGGAATCGGTCCAGCCTGTGCTCGATCGAAATCCCGAGTATCGCCAGAAGGCGGTGCTCGAGAGAATCACCGAACCCGAGCGTGTCATCCTGTTCCGCGTGCCATGGCACGACGATCAGGGGCAGGTCCACGTGAATCGGGGTTTCCGTATCGAGATGAACAGCGCCATCGGCCCATACAAAGGAGGGCTCCGTTTCCATCCCTCCGTGACACTGAGCATTCTGAAGTTCCTGGCCTTTGAGCAGGTCTTCAAAAATGCGCTCACCACCCTCAGCATGGGAGGGGGCAAAGGCGGTTCCGATTTCGACCCCAAGGGCAAATCCGATGAGGAAGTCATGCGGTTCTGTCAGAGCTTCATGTCAGAGCTCTTCCGCCACATCGGACCGAACACGGATGTGCCCGCTGGGGATATCGGCGTGGGAGCCCGGGAGATCGGGTACCTCTTCGGGATGTACAAAAAGCTCCGGAATGAATTCACCGGAGTGCTCACCGGGAAGAGCCTGGGTTGGGGAGGAAGCCTCATCCGGCCGGAGGCCACGGGATACGGATGCGTCTACTTCGCGTCTGAGATGCTGGCCTCACGGAACGAGTCCCTCGAAGAAAAGACCTGCCTGGTGTCAGGATCGGGAAACGTGGCGCAGTTCACCGTGGAGAAGCTCATCGAGATGGGGGCGAAGCCCGTCACCCTTTCAGACTCTTCCGGGCTGATCTATGACGAGGAGGGGATCGACGGGGCCAAGCTCGAGTTCGTCAAACGCCTCAAGAACCTTCGCCGGGGACGCATCCGGGAGTACGTGGACAAGTACTCCCAGGCCCACTACCTCGAAGCCGATTCCACCCTGGACCACAACCCCCTCTGGGCCTACAAGGCGGATTGCGCCTTTCCCTGCGCCACGGAAAACGAGATCAATGGTAAGGACGCCCTCAACCTGGTCTCCAACGGCGTCTCGCTGGTCTGCGAAGGAGCGAACATGCCCTCCACCCCGGAAGCGGTGGATGTCTACCTGGACCGTAAGATCCTGTACGGGCCGGCCAAGGCCGCAAACGCCGGGGGCGTGGCGGTTTCGGGCCTGGAAATGGCTCAAAACAGCATGCGTCTCAAGTGGCCTCGGGATGAGGTGGATGCTCGGCTCCAGGAGATCATGAAGGGCATTCACCGCACGTGCCTGAATGCTGCAGAGGAGTACGGTGTTCCCGGAAACTACGTGAGCGGCGCAAACATCGCCGGTTTCGTCCAGGTCGTGAACGCCATGCTGGACCAGGGGCTGGTCTGATCCCACCTCTCTCTCGATCCGGCGGGCGTAACGCCCGCCGGGCTCATTCGGGCAGGCCCTTTCTTTCCCTGGGATCCTGAACGAATGGGAGAAAACCCTGCACTGGAAAAGGGGGCTTCAGCCCTTCCATGCACTGCGCCACGGCTTGACATTCCGTGCCGTTCCTCCTATGCTCCGCATACCGCTTTGCCCCTTCCTGCCGGACCGAAAATTAGGGATCGAGAACCCCTCGTGAGGGTTATCTCCCACGCCGTAAAGGCGGGATCGTCACCCGAAGGAACGGAGTTCATCCTTTCATTCGGCTGATTCTCCCTGCAGTCCCGCTCTGCGGGACAGGGAACCCCAAAGGATCAGGCATTCTGATCTCATGAATGTCGCTCGCTCACTCCAAGTCCCTGCGAGAGCGCAACGAGGCGTGCGCAAGCGAGGCATGTTGACATCATCCCAGGAGGAAAGATTATGCTCAGGAAATGTTTCTGGATCGCGATGGCCGCCCTATTCTGTCTCTCCCTTACTCCTGTACCCGACGCCGGGGCGAAAGAGGATTTCACGTTCGGTCTGCTCATGGTGGGGCCTTACAACGATCGGGGCTGGAGCCAGGCCCATTACGAGGCCGGGCATTACGTGGAAGAACACGTCCCCGGAACGAAAATGATTTACATCGACAAGGTCAACCCTGCGGACCGCCAGGGTGTGACCATTCCGCAACTCGTAGACGACATGGTCTCCAAGGGGGCGAAGCTCGTCATCGCCAACTCGGACGACATGAAGGACGGCATTCGGGAGGCCGCGCTCCAGCACCCGGACACCTATTTCCTCCACGTCTCCGGGGATGATGTGATCACGGGGAAGGCCCCGAAAAACCTGTCGAACCTGATGGGTCGCATGGTCTACGGCAAAATGATGGCAGGTTTCGCCGCCGCCATGACCACCCAGACCGGGAAAATCGCCTACCTGGGCCCGCTGAACAACGAGGAGACCCGACGGCTGGCCGCTGCGTGCTACCTGGGCGCCCGCTATGCCTGGGTCGATGTTCTGGGCAAGGACCCCAAGGATCTGAAATTCAAAGTGACCTGGATCGGCTTCTGGTTCAACATTCCCGGCGTAACCGCGGACCCGACCCAGGTGGCCCAGAACTTCATCAACACCGGCCACGATGTGATCGTCTCGGGCATCGATACCACGGAGGCCCTGGTGGTGGCCCGGCAGAAGCGACAGGAAGGCAAAGAGGTATGGGCCGTCCCTTACGATTACGAGGGAGCCTGTGAAGGCGCGGACGCGGTCTGCCTCGGGGTCCCCTACTTCAACTGGGGCCCGGGGTACGTCCACTTCATTCAGGCCGCCAAAGACGGTTCCTGGAAACCGGAGTGGATCTGGTCCGGACCGGACTGGAAGGACATCACCAACCCGGATACTACGGCAGTGGGCTTTCGTCCAGGTCCGGCGCTTTCCGACGAGGCCGGAAGCGCTCTAGACGCCTTTATCGGTGGGTTGGCCTCGGGCAAGATTCAGCTCTTCACCGGGCCGCTGAACTACCAGGACGGAAAACCTTTCCTCAAGGCCGGCGAGAAGGCCACGGACAACCAGATCTGGTACATGGAGGGTCTGCTGGAAGGAATGGAAGGCCAGAGCAAGGCCAAGTAGCGCCTTTTCAAGGAGGAGACATCCAACGGAGCGGGCAGCGAGCGGCGTACTCTACCGGTGGCTGCCTGCTCTCGTATTCAGCCGTGTCGGCGCCGTGTCCGGGAATCCCGGAACGACACGAACCCCATGAGCCGCTGCCGGGTCCATCCGACCTTTGACCGGAGAGATGCCCTGCCAGCCGGGATCGCGCCCCCATGAGGATCACCCTCCAAGACATCCACAAGCACTTCGGGCGAGTTCGTGCCAATGACGGCATTTGCCTGGAGATTGCAGAGGGGACGATTTACGGCATCCTCGGGGAGAACGGGGCGGGGAAGAGCACGCTCATGAAGGTCCTGTCCGGCTATCTGCACAGGACATCCGGCACGATCCTCCTGGACAATCGCCCCACCGAATTCACAGGACCCGCCGAAGCCACGGCCCTAGGGATCGGCATGCTTTACCAGGACCCCCTGGACTTTCCCCGCCTGACGGTCCTGGAAAACTTCATGGCCGGAGGCTCCCGGCCGAGATCGTTCGACCGGGAGCGTCAGCGCCGACTCCTTCAGGACGAAGCAGACCGGTTCGGCTTTCAGCTTTTTCCGGACGTGCCGGTCCAGAGCCTTACCGTGGGGGAGCGGCAGCAACTGGAGCTCCTGCGCCTTCTCTCCCTGGGGGTCGAGGTCCTGATCCTGGACGAGCCCACCACCGGCATTTCCAGCCGGCAAAAACAGCTCCTTTTCGACGCCCTGCGCGCGCTCGCCGATCAGCGCAAGACCATCCTGCTGGTTTCCCACAAGTTGGAGGACGTGGAAAGTCTCTGCGACAGCGCCGCGGTGTTTCGCCTCGGCAAGGTGGCGGGTCAAATGAAACGCCCCTTTAACACCACGCTCCTCCTCGAGTGGATGTTCGGGACTCCCCCGAAGCCGCCCCCCTGTCCAAGCACCCCTACGGGGGCGCCGGTAGTCACGCTGGACCACGTGTCCGCGCCGGGCGGACGCTCGGGACTTCAGGACTGCTCGATCTCCCTTCGGGAGGGCGAAGTGGTCGGTCTGGCCGGTCTCGAAGGGAGCGGACAGAGCGTATTCCTTCGCGCTGCAGCCGGACTCGTACAGCCGGTGACCGGGACCGTCCGAATGATCGACGCGGACATGACCGGGAGGTCGTACCATGTATTCCAGGATCGCGGCGTCACGTTTCTTCCGGCCGCGCGTCTCGAGGAGGGCCTTATTCCGGGGCTCACCCTTACCGAGCACTTCGCTCTGCAGGAGCACACAGGCATCCGCATCCCTTGGGCCCGGGCCCGGATGCAAGCCCTGGGCGGCATTGAGCGTTACCGCATCGCAGGCCGGCCCGAATCGCCGGTGGATGCCCTCTCGGGAGGGAACCAGCAACGGCTTCTACTGTCCCTCATGCCGGCCGGCCCCCAGCTTCTCCTGCTCGAACAGCCTACACGCGGTCTGGACGTGGAATCGGCTCACTGGGTCTGGGAACAGCTTGGAGCCCATGCCGCCCGCGGCGCCTGCATCGTGTTCTCATCCTCGGAACTGGAAGAAATCGTCCAGGTCGCCGGGCGCGTTTTGGTGTTCTTCAACGGCCGTATTCAAAAGGACGTCCAGACCTGCGACACAACCCTTGCCGAACTGGCCCAGGCCGTGGCAGGAAAATGAAGACCCGTTTATTGAATCTCCCCGCAGTCCCGGCAGAGGCGGGAGGGGGAATTCGTAAGCAAAGCCTTTTGAATCTCCCCGCAGCAAGCTTGAGGAGTCCCAAATGATGAGGGAGTCGCAAAGAGCCTATAACCAAGAGATTTGCCCCTTGTGATTCCAACAACTGGTATCGTGGCCAACAGCGGTCGAACAGGTTTCTGTGAGACCGCAAATGATAAGGCATTCTACTCACGTGAATATCGCTCGCAAACCCTTCAGCCAGCTGCAGGGTTTGTCTGAGCGAAGCCTTTTCAAGAGATCCCCATGAGCGCATCCCGCATTCGCCATACCCTCACCGCGACCGTGATCACGGCGGCGGCGGTTCTCTGCCTGACTGTGGCGATCCTTTTCGCAGCAGGTGCCGCCCCCCTGGACGCGCTCAAGCACCTCTTCCTGGGATCCCTGGGCTCGTGGATCAAGTTCTCCCACGTGCTCATGGCCTGGATCCCGCTGACGCTTTGCGCCTGCGGTCTGCTCTTCACCTTTCGTATCGATCTCTGGAACATTGGCGTGGAGGGACAGGTGGTGGCCGGAGCCGTTTGTGCAACGGCTGTTCTGCGCTTTGGCGCCGGGTCCACCGTGCCGTTCGTCTGGATCGGAGCCGCCTTCCTGGCCGGGCTGGCCGGTGGTGCCCTGTGGGCCGTCCTGGCCGGCCTGCTCAAAACCCGGGGGGGAGTCAACGAAATTTTTGCCGGGTTGGGGCTCAATTTCGTGGCCCAGGCCGTCACCCTCTGGCTCATCTTCGGTCCCTGGAGGCGACCGGGGATCGCCTCCATGAGCGGGACCCAGCCCTTTGACTCCGCGCTGTGGCTCCCTACACTGCCCGGCATTCGTATCTCGCCGGTAGGGTTGATACTGGCCCTCGGGGCCTTGGGGATCACGGGCTGGATGCTGAGCAAGACCCGGCTGGGCCTTGCGCTCAAGGCCATCGGCCGAAACCGCATCGCCGCCTACCTCCACGGTCTGAAACCGGATCGAGCCACCCTGGTGGCCATGGGCCTGGCAGGGGGGCTCGCCGGCGCGGCGGGCACCTTCCAGGTGACCGGGGTCTACCACAGGCTGATCCCGGCCATCTCAAGCAACTACGGCTACCTGGCTCTTCTCGTGGTCATGCTGGCCGGTTACCGTGTGGGACCGGTCCCGGCCATTGCGCTCTTCTTCGCCTGCCTGAACGTGGGGAGCATTCAGCTCCCCATGATGCTTCAAATCGACTCCTCGCTCAGCGGCATCATCCAGGGCACCCTGGTCCTCGCCACGCTCTTCATCCACGGATGGCGTACTCGGCGACCGGACGCCTCCAAAGGGGGGATGTGATGGGGCTGGACCTCTCTCTCCTTTTCGCATCCATCTTGGCAGGCGCCGCACCCATTGTTTTCGCCTCGGTGGGGGAAACCGTCACCGAGAAGGCCGGAGTCATCAACCTTTCCCTGGACGGGTCCATCCTGCTGGGCGCCATGGTGGCGTTCGTCACCGCCTACCGAACCGGCAGCCTTTTTGCGGGCTTTCTGGCAGGCGCGGCAGCAGGGGGCGCCGTTGCGGCTCTTCTGGGCGTGTTCAGCGTGTACCTGGGCCAATCCCAGGTGGCCGTCGGATTTGTGCTCACCCTGACAGCCCGGGACCTGGCCTACTTTTTCGGCAACCCTTACTCCCGTCTCTACGGACCCCAGGCGGGCCCGTCTCCTATCCCCGGTCTGCAGGACATCCCGTTTCTCGGCCCGTTCCTTTTCAGCCAGAGCGTCCCGGTGTACCTAAGTCTTTTCGCCATCGGCCTGGCATGGTGGTATCTCTACCGCACCCCCATGGGTCTCGGCCTTCGGGCTGTGGGCGAGAACCCGCGGGCGGCTTATGCCCGGGGATTCGACCCGAGAAAGACGCAGATGCTCTACACGGTGCTGGGGGGGCTTCTGGTAGGGCTTGCCGGGGCTACGTTCGCGCTGTGTACCAAGCCGGGGTGGGGACGACCGCAGGGGGCGGAAGGGACGGGCTGGATCGCCCTTGCCATCGTCATCTTCGGCGGCTGGCACCCGGTCCGGGCGGCCCTGGGCGCGTACCTCTTCTCTTTTCTCCAGGTCGTGGGGATTCAGCTGCAGGGCGTGTTCCCGTCCATTCCTGCCCAGGTTTTCCAAGTGGCCCCCTTTCCACTCATGATCTTTACCCTTGTTCTCACGAACACCGCGGGAAGAAAGACCCGCGATGAATCTCCCGTCTCCAGGTCTCCGTTGGCCCGCTTCCTGGGGATCTTCACGGGCGCCCCGCCCGCTTCCCTGGGACGTCCCTTTCATCCCGAATGAACCACCCGAACATCTAGCTCTTAGAAAACGTTTCACCGGGACATGTTCATGGACCTCTCATCCCGGGAGGTTTCCGGGCTTCGGGGTGGGGAAAAATGTGGATGTGAAGGTGTAGGTGAAAGGAAGACCATTCCCAGGGCCTGAGACCCGGAAGAAGAGATGTGAAAAGAGAGAGTACTCAGTGACCGAAGGTGAGATCCAGGTTCAGCTCCCCGGCCAGGGCCGAGAGCTCCGCCTTGATTTGCGAGACCGAGGCCTCGGCCGGCACACTCGCCTCCAGCTCAAGGTCAAAGAGCGGAGCCCCGGAAAGCGGGGCCCTCTGAAGCCGCGTGTCCAGGCTCTCGATGTTCACCCGGTGGCCATGCAGGATGCCCACCACCCGCTGCACGATCCCCGGGTGATCCATGGCGAGGATTTCCATCTTCAGGGGAAGCGCCGCCTCGTGGGGGGCCCCGGTCGGGTCCTGAGCTTCATGAAGCGAGCACTCGAGCCCGAGCGCGCGCAGCCCTTCCAGTCCCGCCCGGATCGCCTCCAGCTGCTCAGCGGAACAGGAGAAGAGGGTCATGATCGAAAAGCAACCGCCCATGGCAGCCATGCGGCTGTCCTCAATGTTCGCCCCGTGTTCGAAGAGCACGGCGGTCACATCGTGGACGATGCCCGGCCGGTCTTTGCCCACAGAGAGAAGAATGTTGTACGCCTTCATCATTGGGCCCCACTCTCCATACGTTCCCTTTGGTTTGAACCCTTCCCGACCGGATGTACGCGGCGGGAATCCAACATGCCTTCCTCCCCCGACATTGCCGTCCGGTACAGCTCGGCTGCGCGGTAGGAGCTTCGAACGAACGGTCCGCTTGCCACAGCCCGAAACCCCATGGCCAATCCTTTTTCCTTCCACATGTCGAACTCCTCGGGCGGGACGAACCGTTCCACGGGGAGGTGTTTCCTCGAGGGCTGAAGGTACTGCCCGAGCGTGACCATGCAGCATCCGGCCCTTTGCAAATTCTCCAGTGCGGCGTGAACCTCCTCGTGGGTCTCTCCCAGCCCAAGCATCAGTCCGGACTTGGCCGGAATGTGAGGACTCATCTCCCCCACCCGGGAGAGAAGGGTCAACGACCGGGCATAGCCGGCCTCCGGCCGAACCGTTCCGTAAAGGCGTTTCACCGTCTCCAGGTTGTGATTGAGCACGTGGGGGTTTGCTTCGAGGACTGTCTTCAGGGCCTTTCCGTCTCCCTGAAAGTCCGGGATCAGGACCTCAACCGTGGCCCCGGGGATTCGATCCCGCACTGCACGAATCGTTTCTGCGAAAATTCCGGCACCCCCGTCCGGAAGATCGTCCCTTGTCACCGACGTCACCACCACGTGGTGAAGCCCCAACCGATAAGCGGCCTCGGCCACCCGGACCGGCTCATCGAAGTCCGTCGCACCTGGCCGCCCGTGCCTCACGGCGCAGAACCGGCAGTTACGCGTGCACGCGTCCCCCAGGATGAGAAACGTGGCGGTCCGCATGGAAAAGCACTCCCAGAGGTTCGGGCATCGAGCCTCCTCGCACACCGTGTGAAGCCGGCCCTTTTTCAGGAGCCCCCGAACCCGCTCGAACTCGGGACCGGACGGCAAGTGCTTTCGCAGCCACGCAGGTTTCCGGACCTGAATGCTCGAACTCCCGCTCGCCTTCATGGGGGACTCACCTCCTCTTGCAGAAACCGCACTTGTGATCATTCATTGCCTGTGGCAGCCGCATTCCCGGCTGTCGAGTTCCGCTTCCGATTTTCCCCTGCCGTAGAAACCGCCTCCAGAACCGCGGCCGCCTCGGGATCCTCCGCTTCGAGAAACCCGGTCAGGCGAGATCCATCCACGGTCTCGATCTCCGCCTGAAAAACCTCTTCCAGGTGAAACCGGGCCGAATGCACCACGGAATCCAGGGTAACACCCTCGGCCCCCTCCAGAGCGAGCGAGGTCATTCGTACCTCCTGGAGGCCGCAGGGATGAATCCACTGGAACGGCATCAGGTCCGGGTTCACGTTCAGGGCCAGGCCGTGAAACGAAACGCCGCGTCGCACTGCAATGCCCACGCTCCCCAGTTTCTTTTCCCCGACCCAGACGCCCCGGTTTCGCGTGTTGCGTCCAGCCCTCACCCCGCAGTCCTCTGCCACGCGGATCATCACCTCCTCGAGGCCTTCCACAAACGTCACTACCTTGAGACGCGCCCGGGGAAGGTCCACGATGGGATAGATCACAAGCTGCCCCGGGCCGTGATACGTGATGTCCCCTCCGCGTTCCACATGAACCACGGGTATGCCCGAGCGCTCGAGAAAGGCCGGCGAGACACGCAGGTTGTCCATACCTCCGCGACGACCCAGGGTGAATACGGGCGTGTGCTCCACAAAAAGGGCCACGTCCGTTTCGAGGCTTCCAGCCTTGCGGGCCTCCACCAGAGCGGTCTGAAGCGCCCAGAAGGGAGTGTAGGCCGCACCAAACCACCTTGCAGCCCACCACCGGAGCGGGGGGATACCACCATTGAGCCCGAATTCATGTCTTTCAGTCCCCTTCTGATCCCCCATCGGCTGAGTAAACCCTCTTTCATCCCTTCAGGCACGGCCGGCGGGCCGCGGTAGTCTCGTCCAGCCTTCGAAGCCGGCAATGCGTCGGAGCGTTCAAAAGCAGGTCCGGACGTTCTTCAGCCTCTCTTGCAATCGCATGCATCGCATCGATAAATCGATCCACCTCGTCCATGGATTCGGTCTCCGTGGGTTCCACCATGAGCGCACCCTGTACGACCAGGGGAAAGTAGATGGTCGGAGGATGGAACCCGTAGTCCATCAGTCGCTTGGCCACGTCCAGGGTCGTGAGCTTGGAGGCCTTTAAGTGCTTGTCCGTGAACACGCACTCGTGCATGCAGGGCCGGTCATAGGGCAGGTGGTACACCCCCTTGAGCCGCTCCTTGATGTAGTTTGCATTGAGCACGGCCAGCCGGCTGGCCTTTTTCAGGTCCGCGGCACCCATGCTTCGAATGTAGGCGTAGGCCTTGATCATGACCCCGAAGTTCCCATAGAAGGCTTGAAGTCTCCCCACACTCTGGGGAAAGTCCTCGGCAAGGCCATACCGGTCCCCCAGTTTTTGAATGCGGGGGATGGGGAGGAAGGGTTCCAGTGCACGAGACACACACACCGGACCCGATCCCGGTCCTCCGCCTCCGTGGGGTGTGGAAAAGGTCTTGTGGAGGTTCAGGTGGAGCACGTCTACGCCGATCCTTCCCATGTCCACGATTCCCATGACGGCGTTCATGTTCGCCCCGTCGCCGTAAACCAGCCCTCCCTTGGCGTGGACCGCTTCAGCGATCTCCCGGACGTTCTCCTCGAAAAGGCCCAGGGTGTTGGGATTCGTGATCATGATCCCGGCCGTCTCCTCGTCCATGATCCGGTCCACGGTCTCCGCCGAGAGGACCCCCTCCTCCCCTGAGGCCACGGGAACCGGTCGATACCCGCACAGGGCGGCGCTGGCCGGATTGGTGCCGTGAGCCGTGTCCGGCACGATGATCTTGGTACGTTTCGAATCCCGACTCTCGTGATACGCATGGATCAACAGCATGCCCGTGAGCTCGCCCTGGGCCCCTGCCGCGGGTTGCAGGGTCACCGCGTCCAGGCCGGTGATCTCGGCCAGAGCGGTTTGGAGCTCGTACATCAGCTCCAAGGCCCCCTGGCAGAGCGGTTCCGGAAGCATGGGATGGGCCCCGGCAAACCCGGCAAGCCCCGCCATGACCTCGTGGAGCTTCGGGTTGTACTTCATGGTGCAGGATCCCAAGGGATACATGCCCGTATCTACACCGAAGTTCCACTGGCTCAACCGAGTGTAGTGGCGCACCACGTCCACCTCGCTCAAGTCGGGAAGATCAGGTCCCTCCACGACGAAGTCTTCCGGCAGGGGTGCGGGGTCCACATCGCGTACAGGAAGCGAAAAACCCTCCCGCCCCTTTCTGCCCTTCTCCCACAACAGGGGTTCATTCAGGACCAGTCCGGTGGTTCCCTGCATCTCGCTCATGACGTCATCTCCTCGACCAGGCGGTCCATGGCATCCCGGGTCTTGGTCTCGGTTACACAGAAAAGGTATCGGTTTTCAAGCTCAGGATACCAGGGGGCCAGGGGCACCCCGGCCACGATCCGCCCGTCGGCCAGGCGCGCATGGGTGTTTTCGAACCCGGCAGGCGTTTTTACAACGAACTCGTTGAAGGTCGGTGCGTCGAACGCCATCTCGAATCCCGCGTCGCTCAACCGGGATTTCAGGTACCCCGCCTTGTCGTAGTTGAGTCGCGCCAGATCTCGAATGCCCCGCCCCCCCAAAGATGCGAGATAGACGGCTGCGGCCAGGGCGCACAGGCTGTTGTTCGTGCAGATGTTACTGGTGGCCTTTTCCCGCCGGATGTGCTGCTCCCGGGTCGCCAGGGTCAGCACGAACCCCTGTCTCCCCTCTGCGTCTACGGTCTTTCCCACCAGGCGGCCGGGAATGCTGCGCACATACTTATCTCGCGTGGCAAACACGCCCAGCAGGGGGCCTCCGAACGACTGGGGGATGCCCAGACTCTGCCCCTCTCCGCAGGCAATGTCCGCTCCCCGGCTTCCCGGAGACGGAAGCAATCCGAACGCCAAAGGTTCCGTGAACGACGAAACCAGCAGCGCCCCGCAATCGTGGACCCGGTCGGCAACGGCGCCTAGATCCTCGATGCACCCGAAAAAATTCGGGGACTGGACGGCTACGGCGGCAAGGTCCTGCCCGCTGCCCATGGAGGAGAGATCCGTGGTCCCGTTTTCCTGGAAAGGGAGCTCCACCAACTCGTACCCCGCGGGTGCAAGGTAGGTTCGGACCACCTGGCGATGGTGTGGGTGAACGGCCCGGCTGACGGCGACCCGCGGCCTGCGGGTCACCCGAATCGCCATGAGGAGCGCCTCGGCCAGGGCGGAAGCCCCGTCGTAAAGGCTGGCATTGGCTACGTCCAGCCCCAGCAGACGGGTCACCAGGGTCTGATATTCGTAGATGGCCTGAAGGGTCCCCTGGGTCATCTCGGGTTGATATGGCGTATAGGCCGTGTAGAATTCCGATCTTCGAAGCATCGCCTCCACGGTCGCCGGGATGTGGTGCTCATAGCTCCCTGCCCCGACAAACGACAGGCATGCCGGGAAGGCCGCGTTTTCTTGAGCCATGGAGGATAGGTGGGCCGAAAGCTCCCATTCCGTCAAAGGGGAAGGGAGTTTCATGAGCGACCTCCGGCGGCAGGCCTCGGGCACGGTGGAAAACAAATCATCCAGGGATTCAACGCCCACCGTCTCCAGCATGGCCTCGATGTCCTCGGGGGTGTGCGGCAGGTATCGCATGAGCTACTCCTGTCCTTTCAGAACATCGAGATAGGCATCATGGCCCATCAAGGCATCCACCTCGCTCAGGTCCTTGGGCTTGATTTCTACCATCCATCCCACCTGGTAGGGATCCTTGTTGACCTGCTCGGGTTGGTCTGCGAGCCCTTCGTTCACGGCAAGGACTTCCCCGCCTACGGGCATGTACACCTCGGCCACGGCCTTGACCGACTCGACCGTGCCGAACTCCTGCCCCTTTTCGAAGAGGTCCCCGACCTGCGGCAGCTCCACAAAGACGATGTCTCCGAGCTGGCTCTGTGCATAATCGCTGATCCCGATGCGAGCGGTCTCCCCGTCCACACGAACCCACTCGTGGCTCTCGGTGTACCGAAGGTCCTCGGGTAAAACGAGTTCATGAATTTCTTTCATTGCACGTCCTCCCCTTAAAACGCGTGTTTTTCATATCCTTCACGTTTTGCGATCCAACAGTCCTGGACCCACAAAAATGGGTCGCCCTCTCAAAGGCCCCTCTTTTTAGAGCACGTAGGGAACCTTGGTGCGGTATCCCTTATAGACCACGAAGGTCTCCACGGACTGTACGTCCTGAATGCGGCTCACCTCCTGGGTATAGAACTCCAGCAGGCCGAAGGAGTCGTTGAGTAGGACCTGGAGAAACAGGTCGTAGCGTCCCGTGACCACGCTGACCCAGACCACCCCTTTCAGCCGGCTGAACTCCTCGCCCTTCTTGACCAGCTCCATGGTGCCCAGCTTGACCCCGATGAGGGCGAGCCGATGACCGGGAATGCCTGCCGGGTCCACGACTCCCGTGATTTCCAATCGGCCTTGCTCCAGGAGGTCGGTCACCCGAGCCCTGACGGTGTTTTCAGAAACCCCCACATCGTTCGCGATCTTTCGAAACGATTTCCTTCCCTCCCGAAGATGCTGAAGAATGGCGATGCTGGTCTCGTCGATTTTCATGCGCCTCCCTTCAAATATCCCCCTTGGGACCGGAAATGAAACTCCCAAAGAACGTAGGAGGTTTTGATCAATTTGTCAATATTTATTTCCATTTCTGATGATATGATCAATTTTGATCCTCTTTTTTCTTGAAATCCATGCCTCCGCATGGTAACACACACCGAAAACAAACGTTCCGTATGCGGTACGCACGGAAACACCGGGCGGTATTCTTTCGCCCTGCCCCTTTCACCGGGAGGAAGCCCCATGGAAGAATCCAGGCGGACCCCGCTCTATGACCGCCACTGCGCCCTGGGCGCCCACATGGTTGAGTTCGGCGGATGGGAAATGCCGATTCAATACCCTCAGGGTATCGTCCAGGAACACCTACTCACACGCAAGACCGCCGGACTCTTCGACGTCTCCCATATGGGTCGCTTTATTGTCCGGGGCAAGGATGCCAAAGCGTTTCTTCAGCACATACTCACGAACAACGCCGAGGCGTTGGACGGACACGAAGCCGGGGCCCAATACACCTTCATTCCGAACGCTGGGGGCGGAGCAGTAGATGACGCGTACCTCTATCGGTTCGAGGAAAACGCCCATGTCCTGGTAGTCAATGCCGCCAATCTGGACAAGGACTGGGAAGTCCTCCGGGCTGCATCCCAATCGTTCCCCGATGTGGCCTTGACCGATCGCACCGAGGAAATCGCCATGCTGGCCCTCCAGGGACCGCGCTCCCGCGACATTCTGGCCGCCGTCGTGGAATCCGGCGCCTTGCCGGAGCCTTTGAGAAACGCCGCGGGCGTGGTGACGATTCAAGGCCGGGATGTCCAGGTGGCACGTACGGGTTACACCGGCGAACCTGTCTGCTTCGAGCTGTTCGTCCCGGCTGGAATCGCGCCTGAACTCTGGGACCGCCTTCTTGAGGAGGGTGCCTCCCCCGTGGGCCTGGGAGCTCGGGACACACTTCGGCTGGAAGCCGGGCTTCCGCTTTACGGCCATGAACTCGGGATCGACCCCGACGGAAACGACATTCCGATCATGGCCTGCCCGCTGGCCCGATTCGCTGTAAGCTTCAGCCCCCTCAAGGGCGACTATGTGGGTCGAAAGGCGCTTCTTCATCAGTTCGAGGCGCGAGCGCGGATTCTTGCCCGCGATTTTTCCAGAATCCACGATCTCCCCCGTCTCATTCGACCCGTGGCTGTGACCGGCAGAGGCGTGGCCCGGGACGGGGCTCGGGTGTTCCGCGGTGAAAAGCACGTGGGGTACGTGACCAGCGGTACCATGGTGCCTTACTGGAAAACTATCGGGGAGGGCCTCGAATCGAGGCAGCTCGATGAGCATGCCCTCCGGGCCCTCTGCCTGGCTTACATCGACGCGGATGTACTGGAGGATGAGGAGCTGAGCATCGAAGTGCGCGGCAGGCAACTCGAGGCCGTGATGGTGCCGTACCACCTTCGAAACGATGCGCCGCCCTACGCTCGGTCCATCGTCACAGGAGAGGCCCCGAGTCCGGCGGCCCATGCGAAACCCTCGGTCAAGGCCTTGCTCGAAGAAACCGTTACGAACACGAAATGGCGGCAGGAGGCATGCATCAACTTGATCCCCTCCGAGATGACGGCCTCTCCCATGGTGCGGCTCCTCTCCATCATGGACCCTTCATTTCGCTACGCAGAACACCGTAAAGTCCGGGCTTTCTACGACGCGGACGTCTTCTACTACCAGGGCACGGAGTTCATCGCCCGTGTGGAACGGCTCCTGGAAAAGGAGTGGATCGACTACCTCGGATGCACAGAGGTTGAAACGCGCTTGATCAGCGGCCAGATGGCGAACACGGCCGTGTTCAGCGCCATGATGCAGTACCTGAACCGGGACGACCCGCGACGGGAACCCGTTCGGATCGCTCCGGTCATGCACCACCACATTGCCAAAGGCGGTCACTTGAGCTCTCAGCCCATGGGGGCGCTCCGCGACTTTGTGGGCAGGGACCCCAGGACCGAGAGACCCGCCGTGGTGCCCTTCCCGGTGCTTCCGGAAAATCCTTTTCGCGTAGACGTGCCGGCGACCCTGGCACGCATCGAAGAGACCCTCCCGAAGCTCATCATCTTTGGAAAAAGCATGGTCCTACGCCGTGAACCCGTTCAAGAAATCCGTCGTTTTCTGGATGAGGCCGGAATCCATGCGGTTGTGATGTACGACATGGCCCATGTGCTGGGTCTGGTGGGGCCGCACTTTCAGCAGCCCTTCAAGGAAGGCGCGGACCTGGTCACCGGATCCACCCACAAGACCTTTTTCGGGCCCCAGCGGGGCGTGGCATCCACCCGGTTCCTGGAAAAGGATGAGCCGTATGCCCTGTGGGAGGCCGTGACCGCACGAACCTTCCCGGGCTCGGTCTCCAACCACCACCTCGGTACGCTTCTGGGGCTCCTCATGGCCGCCTACGAGATGAACCATTTCAAGGAGGACTACCAGCCCCGGGTGATCGCAAATGCAAAGGCCTTTGCCCGGGCCTTGAGCGACTCCGGTCTGGACGTGGCCGGGGACCCCGATGAGGACTTCACCGAAACCCACCAGGTGGTGGTGAATGTGGGCTACGGCAAAGGGCCGGATGTGGCTTCCAGACTCGAGGCAAACCACATCATCTGCAACTATCAGGCGACGCCCGACGAGGAGGGGTTCACGGCCTCGGGAGGACTGCGACTGGGCGTGGCCGAAATGACCCGGTTCGGCATGGACGAAGCCGCGTTCCAGGAGCTGGCCGGCTTGATTCGAGATGTGGTCATGGACCGGTCGGATGCCCGCGACGCCGTCCGTGCCTTGCGAAAACGCTTTCTCGAACTCCAGTACTGCTTTCGCGAGGAGGCCTTCGACGGGCTCGTGCAGGATCTCCATGCGCTGATCTGATCGGGAGAGGACGGAAATCCCGGTTCCGCCCAGGGCATGTCGGGCCCCTCATGAGAACCAATCACAACCCCTGAAGCTTCCAGGAAGGGCAGGGTCTCGAGCGCGATGTTCACCATCGACACGGGTGAGTTCTCCATGCGGCTGGCCGTGGTTCGCGTGGAGTCGTTGAAGGAGCACGAGGAAACCCTGCCTCAGGTGGCGGATACCCTGGCCCTGGAGTTCAAGAACTGGGCCCACCTTCAAAATCCCATTATTGTTGATAAAAATCATATCGTCCTGGACGGGAACCATCGGACCTTCGTGTTTAAAAAGCTCGGTTTCCGGTACATCTCTGTGTGCCAGATCGACTACTTCAGCGAGCACGTGGGGCTGCGATACTGGTTCCGTCTGCTCAAGGGCGTACGGGGCACGAAAGGCCTTCACCGGATCGTACAGGCCATGGGAGGGCGAATCACTCCCGTGAACGACCGGGCTTCCCTGCCCGACGTGCTCGAAGCGTCCCCTCTCGCCATCGGCTTCGAGTATGGAGAGTTCCGTGCCGTGATTCAATTTCCCGCAGAAGTGGTCCGGGATGCGGTGACTGCGTACGACGCCCTGGAGCGCCTGCAGGAACGACTCCTACGAGAGGGGGCCGAGCTGGAGTACATCCCCTGCCAGTCCCTGTCCGATGAGGAATTCTGCCGGCAGATCGAAAAATACACCCTCGCGATCTGGACACCCCACATTACAAAGGATATGGTGGTCGAGGCCGCGCGGTCGGGACGGGTCTTCGCGCCCAAGGCAACGCGCCACCTGGTAGCGGCTCGCCCCGTCAATGTGAACGTGCCTGTCCGATGGTTTCGGGAAAACGTCTCGGAAGAAGAGATCAACGAGCGGTTTGCCTCGTTTCTGAAACAAAAGGGACTGCGCCGTTTCGGGCCGGGCCAGGTCATCAACGGCCGCTATTATGGAGAGGAAGTGTTCGTGTTTTACGACAAGAAGCCGGCCCCGCGTACCCCGGTCTGAGAGGAAGGGTTTGACATGTCCGAAAAGAGCAGACTCATGAGTCTTTCGGCCATTGGACTGGATTCACCCGGCCTGGTATCAAAGATCACAACCCGCGTTCATCGCCTGAATGGGAACATTCTGGACGTGGAAGAGAACTGTCGAAGAGGACTTTTTTCCATCTTTCTGGCGATCGACTTCTCGGCGTCCGATCAATCCCTCGATCAAATCCGAACGTCCTTGAAGGATATTGAAGAGGAAACCGGCCTGAAGGTGATCCTGAAGGAGGTGGACGACCCTGCGAGACCGGAACCGAATGTCGGTGAGCCTCTCCGAGTAACCATTCTCGGCATGGACCGGCCCGGAATCATCGCCCAGGTGTCCACGCTGTTTCACCATTACGAGGCGAACATCGAGAGCTGCCGAATGATCGCCCGGGGGACGTTCTTCTCCATGGAAATGGCGATCGCCACGGAGGGCATTCGAACGGAACGCGGCGAATCCCACGAGCTCGCCCTGGAAAGGATGAAGGAGGAGCTCCGGGAGCTGTGTGCCCGCCTGAACCAGAGCGTGGTGGTCCAAAGTGAAAGCACCTACCGCCAGGCCAAGAAGATCGTGGTCTTTGATGTGGAATCCTGCCTGATCCAAGAGGAGAGTGCCCAACGCTTCATGGAGGCGATCAATGAGCATCTCTACCCCCAGGGACGGCGCATCGAACCCTCCATGGATCCCGGGGCATGGGCCCAAGCGCTTGCAGACCGGGTTGTCGATCTGGAGGGCGTCCCTCTCGCTGTGCTCGAAAGTGCAGGAGAGATCCTGCAGTGGCACGAGGGCGCGCCGGAACTCCTCCACATCCTTAAATCCATGGGATACAAGGTGGCCCTCCTCTCCACCGGGTTCAGCTGTTTCCTGAATCGCATCTACGAGTTCGAGGAGGTCGACTACGCGTTCTGCAACACCCTGTGCGCGGATGAAAATGGATGTGTGACCGGAGAGCTCGAAGAGCCCGTCCTGACCCCAGTCACGAAAAACGAGATCCTCGAATTCATCATGAACATGGAGGACATCCGGCGGGAGCAGGTCGTGGCCGTGGGAGACGGCTCAGCCCGATCCCGTTACATGAATGACGTGGGCCTGTCCATCGCTTACAAACCGGGGGAACGGCCCCTCCCCACGGACGGTATCTTCAGCAGCGACCACATGCTCAACATCCTCTACTGCCTGGGGATCCCGGAGGAGGACATCGCCCGGTACCAGGTGGAGAGAGAGGCGCCGAGGAATCCTTCCCCATGAGCGTTCAACTTGCCGTCATCGGTGCGGGGCCGGGGGGCTACGCCGCCGCCGTCCGGGCCGCCCAGCTCGGAGCCGAGGTCACACTCATTGAAAAAGACCAGGTCGGAGGCACCTGCCTTCACTGGGGCTGCATTCCTTCCAAGGTCATGTGGACCGCAGCCGCGGTCCTGGAAACGACCCGGCGTGCAGAGGAATTCGGCGTCGCTCTGGCCGGGACAGGGGTTCCGGACATGCCCGGGCTCATGCGACGGAAGGAGCGAATCGTCGGGGATCAAGTTCAAGGGCTGCTTCGCCTGTTCCAACACCACGGGATCCGACACCTGGAAGGTCTCGCCACCCTCCAAGGCCCGAACCGTATTCGCGTTCACGCAAGAAACGGGGCCAGGGAGGACGTCTCCTGGGACCGCCTCATCCTGGCCACGGGCTCCCGTCCCACCGCGCTGCCCGACCTGCCGTTCAACGGCAGGACCATTCTATCCAGTGATCATGCCCTCGGTCTGGGGCACGTGCCTGCGTCCATGCTGATCGTGGGAGGGGGTGTGATCGGATGTGAGTTCGCCTCTATCTTTTCCGCTCTGGGCTCCGCCGTGACCGTCGTAGAGGCCATGCCACGTTTGCTTCCGGTTCCGGGTGTGGAAGAGGACTGCGTCAAGACCCTGCTGCGGGAAATGAAGAAGCGAAAAATCCAGGTGATCACCAATGCCGGGGTCGTCGACATTCGAGAGAAAGGCGGTGGATGCGAGGTGTCCATCGGGCCGTCGCCTTTCGACCAGCGAGGCACCCGCCCAAAACGCGCCGCACCGGAGTGCGTGGAAACGGAATGTGTCCTGATCTGCGTGGGCCGGCGACCGAACACGGACGGCCTCGGACTCGAGAGCCTTGGGATTGCGAACGAACCGGGAGAATGGCTCTCCGTTGACCCCGCCATGCAGACGCCGATCCCCGGAGTCTACGCCATCGGAGACGTCCTGGGCCCTTCTCATATCATGCTTGCCCACGTGGCTTCCGCTGAAGGGCGCATTGCGGCCGAGAACGCCATGGGGAATCACGGCGAGATGGATTACGACGCCGTGCCGGCAGCCATCTTCACGTCACCGGAAATCGGAGGGGTCGGACGGACCGAGTCCGAAGCCCGGGAAGCAGGATACCGGGTTCGCTCGGAAACGGTGCTCTTTCGAAATGTGGGGAAAGCACAGGTCATCGGGGAGATCGCCGGGCAGGCGAAGCTTGTCTGGGAGGAACAGACGGGCCGAGTCCTCGGCGCCCACCTGATCGGACCCGGGGCCACGGACCTCGTGGCGGAAGCAACCCTTGCCATCCGCGCGGGGTGTACCGTGGAAGACATCGCCCACACCATCCACGCCCACCCCACCCTCGCGGAAATTTTTCTTGAGGTCGCCGGCAAGGCGATCGGCCGTCCGCTTCACGGGTAGGGAGCGGCTATTCTTTCTTTCGCCTGCGCACGCTCAGCACAGGAGCCGGGCTGTGGCGGAACACCTTCTCCGCCGTGGAGCCGAAAAGGACATCCACCAGGTTCGTCCGGCCTTTGGCCCCCATGACCACCAGGTCCACCTTGAAATCCTGAATGACCTCCATGAGCCGAACGAACGGGATTCCTCGAAGAATGAGAACACGAATCTCCAAACCGCTGCTCGGCCCCCCGAACCGTTCCACCAGTTCATCCACACGCCGCTTCCGATCCTGCTCCCGGTGGCGAAAGTACTCCTCCGTGGAGATGTGGCTGATCTGCTCAGCGACTTTCTCCATGGCCTCGATGTCCCTTTGGTTGATCACGTTGACCACAATCAACTCGGCCTGGGAGGCGTGAGCAATCTCCATGGCTACCTTCATGGTTTCCGCCGAGTAGTCCGAGAGATCGATCGCAGCCATCACTTTCCGGATCCCACTCATCCCTGACCTCCTGTTTCCACCCGTGAGCCTCGCCCTTCCGCCAGCGAGACGGCTACCCCTATTACATACCTGATTCCGCCCGCAGATGCACCCGTTTTCTCGAAGCCGTTGCCCGGGGCCTGGAAACGGAAAGGCTCCGTGGCGCTCGTTGCGATTTGTCCGGGCGCGCCTGCGCTGCATCCAAAGGGAGCGGTGTCGTTTCAATGGGCGCTGCTTCTGCAGCCATGCTGGGACCAGGGCTCACGGTTCACCATTGCAGGACACCGACGGGAAGGAAGGGAAGAGAATCCGATCGGAGAGAGGAAGAAGAATGGGGAGTGGAAAAGGCAAATCAAGGATCATGCGTGGAATATTTTCGATTAAATAACATTATAATGAAGATTGAAGTGGTTATTTAGCAAATAATTTTCAAGTAAATAAGGATATAATAAAATTAAACTCAAAAAAATTTTAAGCGATCTCCGGATATTTTTTGTCATATTTCCATTTTATCCGTCATTCCCTCCATAGACTGCCTTGAATTTTCCTTCTTCTCACGGGTTAAAATCCCTTTATCCTTCCTTCTGTCCCTCTACTGGCGATTCATACCGGATCTCTTGGGATTGGAATGCCCTTGACAAGGGGCAACAAAAATTTTATTCAGTGAGGCCATTTGTAGGAGTGTGTTTTCGGTTCCCACGGTTCACGGCGGGGTTCTCCGGCCGATCCTTCCTTCTGGAAAGCCATCCGGCCTACCCCCTTCGGAACGAAACGGGACCCGATTCGCCCTAGCCAAGCCGGGAACCGCATTCCCGGAAAGGGCACGACCGCGAGGAAATGCGAAGTCAATCATGAAAGGCTCGCTCAGCGCCTGATTCGTGACGCTGAAGAAAAAGTGCAAGCCCAGCCCGCGCAAATCCCGGGGGACGGCATGTAGCGAACTCGCAGGGGTGAGGGAGAAAGCGCAGGATGGGAGCCGGGCATTTTTCACAGTCTTCATGGACAAGAAACGATCCCCGTTATGGAATGAGGAGTGGACAGGATGGAAAACAGCCAGTTTCAGAGCAGAGTCTCTATGTGTATGCAGTGTGGGATGTGTACGGGAAGTTGCCCCGAAGCCGGTATCACCGACTTCAACATCCGCACCCTGGTGAGAAAAAGCCTGCTGCAGAAGAGTATCGAAAAGTCGATTCCCTGGTATTGCACGTCGTGCGGCGAATGCCTGCTGCGGTGCCCCAGGGATGTCAAACCCATGGAAATGATCATTGACCTGAGGTCCCACTTTGTCGAGGAAGGACAAATCCCCGTTTCCATCCAAAAGGCCCTGGAGTACACGTTCGTCCAAAAGAATCCCTGGGGGCGCCCCCGCACCAAACGGGGAGACTGGATGGGTGAAATGGGTGTGGAAGTTCCTCATGTGAGCGAGACAGACTCGAAACGGCTCCTCTTCACCTGTTGCAGCCAGGCATACGATCCCCGGTGTATGGTCATTCCGGCAAATGTAGCGCGTATCCTGAAAAAGGCCGGCGTGGAAATCGGCGTTCTCGGCAAGGACGAAGCCTGCTGCGGGAACGAGATTCGAAGGATGGGAGAATCCGGTCTGTTCGAGGAACTCCAGGAAGAAAACCTCGCGACCTTTGAAAAACACGGTGTAAAGGAAATCATCGCTCTTTCGCCACATTGCATGAATGCCCTGAAAAACGAGTATGGGGATCACGGAATTGCCGTGACCCATTACACGGAACTCCTGGCCGATCTCGTCCGCGAGGGGTCGCTCCGGTTCAACTCGGCGTTCGAGAAAAAGGTGATCTATCACGATCCGTGCTTTTTAGGAAAACAGAACAAGGTCTTCGACGCGCCCAGGGATATCCTGAAGGCCGTTGAAGGACTCGAACTCATGGAATTCTCGGGATGCCGGGAGAACTCTCTGTGCTGTGAAGGTGGAGGGGGAAGGATGTTTTACGAGACCGAGAAATCCTATCAACGAAACAGCGAAAAAAGGGTCCTGGAAGCCGTGGAAAAGGGTGCAGAGGTCCTGGCAACAAGCTGCCCTTTTTGTGTCATGACCCTTGAGGATCCCGCCACCGAAAAGAATCTACCCGTGATGGAGTTGTCGGAGATCATTGTTGAGGTGCTCGAGTAGGCGAAATGGAATCCCACCGCGGTTCCGCCGAACGCATGTATGGAATGCGCGATCGAAGCGTTTTCAAAGGATTCTTGCAGTGCTCTTTTCTTCTTGAGGGAAAGGGGAAGAACACACGAGCAGGTATACAAGCCAGGACTTGTTCCCTGAAATGCGATCATGTCTTGACCTGCGCTTGAAAATCTTACATCCTTTCCCCCACGATGACGGGGAAGATATTTTCCGTTTCTTCTACGAACGGGTCCCGGCAGGTAAACGCCTTTTTCCAACGGCTCAAGAGCCCAGGAGGGGGCATGAACGAAATCCCCGAGGAAAAAAGGGCTGTCACCCGAACGCCCGCAAGCAATTACCACAGCGTGGAGTTCTCCCCAGGACGCCATGCCTTTGCCTATCAGTTCAGGCTCTGGGACCTTTCTTCCCAGGGGATGTGTTTCCTTGTGAAAAAGGACTCGAAGATCCTGGAAAGCCTCGAGGTAGGGGCCGTGTTCGACATGACGTTCCACGGTCCAAGAGACACCACGACCCCCCAGTCGTTGAAGGCGGAGATCCGTCACATCACCTGGAAGGACGAGGGGCCGTTCAAAGGCCACTATCTTGTGGGACTCGCCACCCTTGGGGATCCGCTCGAAGACCCATCCGAATAATGCGTCGAAAAGCGTAAGAGGGGGAAAGGCCTGCACACCTCGGGATTCACTGAGCAGGAGCATCGAATATGCAGCGCGTTTCTGAGTACATCGCAAAGTGTTTTGCCGAGGAGTCCAAAGGGGCATCCCGGGCCGAGGCCTTTGCCCTTCAAGCGGAAAAGGACGGTCGATCCGCAATGGCTTTACTCTTTCGAGCGATTGCCAACGCCCAGGGCGTCCGCGCCAGGCGATTCGGGCATCTGATGCGCGGAAAAATCGGAACCACCGACGAGAATCTGGCTGAGGCGGTGGAGACCGCCGCGAAACGCGAGGGAAGCTACGGCGCCATGGTGCAGGACATTCGAGCGGAGGGACCGAGCGAGGCCGTGCGCAAAGGATTCATCCAATCCAGAAAAACCGTGGAAGAGATGAAGACCCTTTTGCAGCAGGCGTCGGAGGGCAAAGGCCCGGCTGAGGATGTCGCGTGTTTTATTTGCCAGATCTGCGGGCACATACAGTTCGATTCCATCCCGGAGCACTGCCCGATCTGCGGGGCCGTGCCTGGAAGGTTTCAACGGGTGGAATAAGGCACCGGCCCCTTTGACCGCAACGCGTGCGGTCAGGGAGGCCTTTCATTCCCACCGAATGGAAAGGGAAACCTTTATGAAAAAAACGATCCTCGGATGGACGCTGTTGGGTTTTCTCCTCCTCTTGGCCGCCCCCGCCCATGCAGACGACTCGCCTGTGGGCCTGTGGAAGACCATCGACGATGACGGAAAAACCGAAAAATCGTACGTCCAAATCACAGAGAAGGACGGGATCCTGTCAGGCAAGGTGATTCGTCTCCTTCAGAAACCCCAGGATACCTTGTGCGACAAATGCACCGGGGACAAACAAAACCAGCCCATCGTGGGCATGGAAATCATATGGGGGCTGAAAAAGGAAGAAAACGGGAACGCCTATTCCGGCGGAAAGATCATGGACCCCGACAACGGCAAAGAGTACCGGTGCAAAATCTGGCGCGAAGGAGACACGTTGAAGGTGCGGGGGTACATCGCTTTTCTGTTCCGGACCCAGACCTGGTTCCTCGTCAAGGAACCCCAATAGGTAGAGGGGTCCCCCGGCGCCCCTCCCGCACCACCGAGGTTTCCTTGAAGATCCTGACCCTCAAGGCTTCCGTCTCCAGACGGTGTCCCAGGGGGGTCCAATGTAAGTCTCCGTGGAAATGGACGGGTTCTCCCTCGGTCCTCACGAACAAAGACGCCCTGAAAGCCGGCCAGCCCCCTCCACCCGAGGTAAAAATCAGCCACGTGAAAGGCGTCCAGGGCGTTTCTGTGGTAGGGCATTGTCTGCGTGATCCGCAGAGTTCCCTCTCTTCTGACAACAGAAGACCGGCGGCTGAAAAGCCTCGCCTGCGTATGGCTCATTCCCGAACGCCCTGACTCACCGACCACCCTTCTTTTTTGCTTGAATTCGAACGCCAAACACCATACGTAAAACTCGAGATGAGCACACAACCCTACTTTGTCTCGCTCCACCATCAAATCCGGCTGGACGAGAACCTGCCGGCATTGGGCCCCCTTGACGCGCACGCCGCCGCCCTGATCTCCGGTGCAGCCGGTGTCCTCATGCCGAAATACGGCTCTCCCACACGGTACCGTCAGGTGGCGAGGATGGCCAGGAGCCACTTCCCACGCCTTGGGGCCCGATATGCCTATCGCGGCAAGGCCAAGCAAACCTCCCTTTTCCGTGCACTCGCCATCCCCCACCCGAGGACGGTAATCTATCAGACCCCCGGGGACGCGGTAACCGAATTGAAGAGCAAATCCTCTCCCATCCCGCTTCCTTTCGTACTCAAAGGCGATTCCGGCGGAGGAGGATCGGCCGTCTTTCCCATTCGGTCGCTGGAGGAGTTCATGGAGCGCATTATCCAGCTCCCTCGACACGAACCCGTCCTGATACAGGAATGGATTGAAAACAGCGGTCGGGACCTTCGAGTCGTCGTGATGGGGCGTCAGGTGGTCAGCTACTTCCGGGTGGGGGGAGACGCATTTTATAACAATGTCTCCAAAGGGGCACGAATCGATTTCGACCTGTTGCCGAAAGCACAAAAAGAGGGTCGACGGCAGGCATGGGCCCTTGCGCAGCGCCTGGGGATCGATCTCGCCGCCTTTGACATCATGTTTCCTGCCCGCGGTGGTGCGTTACTCATCGTAGAAATCAACTTCCTCTTCGGCCGAAAGGGGCTGGGAGGTCTCAAAGGGTATGAGCGCATGTTCCGAAGGGCGATCCGCGATTGGATGCAAGACGCGCTGAGCGGTTCATGGCAGTGGGTCACCGGCGAGGCGTCGGCGCGTACTCCCGCTCTCACGGCCTTCTCTTCAAGAGCAGGGTCAGTCCTGCTCTCCCGGTGACAAGGGCGCATTCCCCCTTCTCCAAGGGCCGCGTCGAGTCCTCCAGGCGGGCTTTCCAGAGTTCCCCCCTCACCCGGACATACCCTGAAGGGTCCAATCGCCCCCCGGCAACCGCCTCCTCTCCGATCATGGAATCTCTTTCTGACGACCTTGATTCATAGGCCCGCCACACAAGAGGAAACAGGCACACGTCCTTGGCCACCCAAAGAGCCATGATCCACAGGACCACCCATCCCGAGAGCCCCAGTCGTACATGAAGGAAGAGGAGGATGGCAATCAGGAGCGCTGTTCCGGGAATCTGAAGCAGGGCATACTTCACAACGGTCCTTCTGGACCAGCGATCGGGCTTTTCGGCCCCGTAGCTCATGGCCTGCCTTTCGGGGAATCCGTTACGGCTCACAGCGCAGGGGTACGACAAATGCCGGATCCTGCGGGATCACATCAGAATGTCCCCCAGGGCCTCCTGGCTCAACTGGGGAAAGAGCATGCTGACCGCAGTCCCCTTCCCCAGCTCGGAGTCTATCATCACCTTCCCCCCGAGGGTCTCCACGAACTTCTGAACCATAGGAAGCCCCAGACCGCTCCCTTCGGATCCCTTCGTGGTGTAAAACAGTTGAAAGACCTGGCTCAACGCTTCGGGAGCGATTCCCACACCGTTGTCTGAAACACGAACGACCAGGCGCTGACGATCGTCCAGAGATGTCGATATCGTAATTCGGCCGTTTTCCACTTCGTCCATGGCGTCTTCGGCGTTGAGCACCACATTGAGGAGGGCACGGTGAAGTTGGTCCTGGTTCATCAGGCGCTTGGGAAGATCGGGGGCCAAATCCCATTCGAGGTGAATGCCCGCATCCGCCAGGTTCTTTTCCAGAGAGTCGCGGTCCTCGAGGATTGCAGCGTTCACATCAATCAAAGCGGGCCGCGTGGATTCGAATCTAGCGAACTCCAGCATATCCGCGGCCAACCGATTCATTCGTTCCAAGCCCTTGCGAACCAAGAACCATCGAGTCTCCATCTTCTCGTCTGCAAAATCCTCCAGGCGTTGATTCATCAGCTCCACCGCGTTTCGGTTGAGATTGAGGAGGTTCTTGATGTTGTGCGCAATGTTCGTCACCGTCATGCCGATGGCAGCCATGCGTTCGTTTCGAAGGGCATCCCGCTGCAGACGATCGTTCGCTATCGAGATCGCCATTTCATTGCCAACCGCGGCCACGAACTCCATGTCGTTCGGCATGAAAGGATTCAGAAAATCACTCGTGTCGATGTGGATGGCCCCCATGACCTGCTGAACGTCGATCAAGGGAACGCAAATGATGGACTGAAGATTGTGCAGACGAATGGAGTTCGAGTACTCGAAACGCACGTCGTCCAAGACGTTCCGGCTGACCACGGCGACCCGCTCGGAAACCACCCGGTCCAGGACCGTTCGACTGATCGGGATGGTGTCCCCCTCCGAGTCAGGGTCCCTATATCGCACCGCCCTCGCCTCGAGGGGCCCTGCTGTTCCCTCCTCCCTCAAAAGCGCAACCGCTCGCTCCGCAGAAGGCAGCGCCTCGAAAATCCTGTCCAGCCCCATGTACAGAATTCCCTCGGGATCCTTGGCTGAACGCACCTGCTCGCTCAACCGGTACAACAGGGAGAGACGCTGGTGGGCCTGCTGGGCTGAATCCTCTTCAATGTCCTCCCCGCTCTCCGGGATCCGAAGAAAGGTATGGGCCGCCACTTCTGCCTCACGGGCCATCAGGTCGTCCAGGACGCCGTCGTCTTCGCTGATGGCCACGGTTTCCGGAAGAGAAAACGTCACATCCGCCCTGCCTTCATCGACGTTCGACGCCTCCATCTGAAAAATGAAACGACGGTTTCCGAAATGAATCACATCCCCGGATCTAAGCGAGGCCTTTTCTATTCTTTTCCTGTTAATATAGGTTCCATTTCGTGACTTTAAATCAGTAAGCTCATACCGGTCGTTGATCAGGGTGATCTTGGCGTGAAGGCGTGAAATCGCACCGTGAGCCAGGCGAATGTCATTCGATGAGTCCCGGCCGATGGACGTCTCACCCGGCTCGAGCTTCACAGCCCTAGAAAAGGTTTCCATCGGCACCGGGACCAGAAATGCGGCCGGTGGAGTCAGCGATCTGTTCCGCATCCGTCGCCTCCCGTCTTCCTTTGATCCGTTCCTTAAACTTCCTTGCGGCCGGCAGCCCATGCGGACCCCAGCCGAAGAAAACGCATCCGGCATGGGCCCCGCAGACAGACCGGCACCTGCACGCCTCGGAAAGAGCCCTTTTATTCGCGTGGCATAAAAGTATACATCCTCAGGTGGAGATTTACAAAGGGGTGGACCCGAATTTTTGCTTTTTTGTAAAGATTTGGTATACTGAAAAAATGAAGAATATCCTATACAAAACCAAAGCAGGCACTGAAATCCAACGAAAACCGGACCAATCGCTTACGGGGTCCGTTCCTGAGACTCCTAACGGAGGGAATCCTAAGGGAAGTTTTGTGGAAAGATCCTCCATCTCTATGCACATGGCGTGTCATAAAACGCATCCTATCTCCCATGGGGCAACCCGATGTGTTCGGACATTCTTCCTGTCCCTTGTCTCTGCTCTCTTCCTTTTTTCACTTCCATGTTCCGCCGCTCCCCCCATCAAGGTGGGGTGTAGCCTCGGTCTTACAGGCCGTTTCGCCGTGATGTCCGATGCGCTACATAAGGGATTCAAATTGTGGCAGGAAGACGTCAATCAGAGAGGAGGCATCCTGGGCCGCCCCGTCCGGCTTCTTTTCGAGGACGATCAAAGCGATCCGGATAGGGCCCGAAACATCTACCGCCGATTGATTCAAGAAGAAGGCGTCGACTTCCTTTTCGCCCCGTATTCGAGCCTTATCACCGAGGCCGTGCTCCCCATTGCGGAAGAGCATGAAATCCCCATCCTGATTGCAGGTGCCGCGGCAGACCGCCTCTGGGAAAAAGGGATGCGCCATGCCGTCGGTATCTACACCCCTGCCAGCAAGTTTACCGTTGGATTTCTCGAACTGCTGGTCTGGGAAGGTCTCGATCGGATCGCTATTGTATATGCCGACGACGTCTTTTCCGTGGACCTGGCTGCCTACACCCGAAAATGGGCCCAGCGATTCGGGCTGAACGTTGTGGTGTACCAAGAGTTCTCCAAAGGGACCCCCGACCTCAAACCCTATGCCGTCCAAGCCATGGAAGAAAACGCGCAGGTGCTCATGGTTTGCGGACATATGAACGAAGCCGTGCTCATGTGCCGGACTTTGACTCACATTCCATGGCACCCTGCCGCCTATTACGCCTCGGTGGGCCCGGCACTTCACACATTCTACGATCGCTGCCAAGCGGAGGGGGAAGGCACGTTCGGGACCTCCCTGTGGGAACCCAAGGCCAATTTTCCTGGTGCGCAAGCCTTTGAAAAGACCTTCATCGAAACGTACGGAGAGAGACCCGGATATCATGCCGGCCTTGCGTTCGCCGGAGGCCAGGTCCTGGAGGAAGCCATCCGGGAAGCCGGCGGCTGCGACCGGGATCGGGTGCGCTCGGCGCTGTTCCAGTTGGACACCATGACCATCATCGGGCGCTTCGGAGTCGATGTCTCCGGAAAACAGGTGCGACAGCAGACCTTCATTATCCAGTGGCAAAACGGTCGGAAAGAGCTGGTGTGGCCGAAAACGTTTCAAACGTCTGAACCCCGTTTTGGGTATCCCCTGCAGCAAACCGGGGAAAATTCCAAATGACAAGGTATCCTAACTTACATGAATATCGCTCGCTGATCCCGCACCAAGGCTCGGGGAATGCGCAAGCGAAGCATTTTCAATGAAGGACTCCTTTACGAAACTCCTGAATGGGCTGCCCTTTCGCATGCTGGCCCCGGTGGTCGTCGTTATCGCCGTTGTCGGCATCGGCCTTTACTTTTTTGTCCTCCGCTCGGTTTCCGATTTTGCCGACCATCAAATCAGGGAGGCCTTGACTGCGATATCCAGCGACGTATACAGCCTCTGTGACCGCCACTTCACGGAGCTCCTGCAAAGCGGTCGCATGGACAACGCCAAGGCAGTCCGCATTCAAAAGGCCTTGGCGCTTGGCGCCATAGAGAGTTTTGTTGAACAGAACCGGCTTGGATGCAGCGTATTCGATAGGAGTACAGCGGTCTCTCTGCTTCGACATGAGATTCGCCCCGGGCTTGTCCCTCCCTCCCAAGAAAAAAAGCCGGTACAGGCCTTCTCAAGGATTTCTCTTCAGGACGACCTCTATTACTCGTACGGATTCGATTTCGATCCCTGGAACTGGCGCATTCACCTGTTCAAGGACACAACAGAATACGCCCCGCTGGTAAGGCGCGTTCAAGTGGCTTACGTTGTCACGGGCCTTCTTCTGCTTTTCGCGGCCACCATCCTGCTTCTTGTCTTCAACCGCCTGTTCAGCAGGCCCATTCACCGCATGATCGAGGCCATTCGGGAGGGGCACTCGCCCTCGACCAAAGGGAGCTACGAGCTCGAGTTCCTAAGCGAGAGCATTGCCGGAATGATGAAATCGCTGGAGGAAAGGACGGCCTGGTTGGAACGCCTTTACTACGTGGCGATCACTGCACGGGGAAATCGGTTCTTTCGGCAGATCGCCGAGGCGATCTCCGAGACATTGGGCCTTCACACGGTCATCACGCGTTTGGAAGCGAAGCAAGACACGATTCAGCCGGCGGCCTGCGCCTGGGTGGAGGGGGTCCCCGTTTCACAGGAAAACAGCATTCAGGGTCTGCCCTGCGATGCTCTGGTTCGAGACAAGAAACCCATCGTGATACCCACAAACGCCTGTGAACACTTTCCCTCGGCCGTGTCTCTCCAGGCGGTTCAAGCAGACACGTACATCGGCTTGCCTATCTTCGACCGTAACGGCGACATCATCGGCGGCATCCACGTTTTCGGCCGCAAACGTGAAATCGACAGCTGGGACATGAATCTTTTAAAAACCGCCGGACAGATGGCCGCAGCCGAGTTCGAATGGCAGGACAAGGAAAATGAAGAGGAAAGCATGCGGGAACAGATGTTTCGCGCCCAAAAGCTGGAGAGCCTTGGCATTCTGGCAGGCGGCGTTGCACATGATTTCAACAACCTGCTCATGGGTGTCCAGGGGCGGGCCTCCCTGATGCTGATGAATGTGAAGGATTCCGAGGCCCACGTCGAGCATCTCAAAGCCATTGAGGAATACGTCCAGAGCGCCACCAACCTGACTCGACAGCTGCTGGGCTTCGCACGGGGCGGTAAATACCATATCGAGACGGCGGACATGAATGAGGTCCTGACTCACAGTGCGGACCTGTTCGGTCGCACCAAGAAAGAGATTGGCATTCGGACGCACTTGGAACCGGAGCCCTGGGCCGTGGAAATCGATCGGCGACAAATGGAACAGGTCCTTTTAAACCTTTTCGTGAACGCCTGGCAGGCCATGCCCGGTGGCGGAGTTCTCCTGCTTGAGACCAAAAACGTCAACCTGGACGATGAAACGGCCAAGAGCTTCCGGATCCAGCCGGGTCGTTACGTCCGAATCGAGGTCACGGACACCGGTACGGGTATGGATGATTCGACCCGGGAACGTATCTTCGATCCGTTTTTCACCACCAAAAAGATAGGTCGAGGGACGGGATTGGGTTTGGCTTCCGCTTACGGCATCGTGAAACACCACGATGGGGCCCTCGACGTTCAAAGCGAGATCGGAAAGGGATCCACCTTCCTGATCTACCTGCCTGCCTGCGACAAGGAAGTGATACGGAATGCACGCCCTGAAGAGGCGGTCTTAACGGGTACGGAGACCATTCTTATCGTGGACGATGAGTCCATGATCCTGGATGTAGGCCGTCAGTTGCTCACGGAACTCGGGTACCACGTCCTGGTGGCCGGAAGCGGCCGGGAGGCGCTGGATGTTTACAAGCGTGAGGGCGAAACCATTCACCTGGTCATCCTGGACATGATCATGCCCGACATGAGTGGAAGGCAGACCTTCGAGGCACTGAAGACGTTCGATCCGGAGGTCAACGTCCTCCTTTGCAGCGGATACAGCCTGGACGAACAGGCGCGGAGCATTCTCCACCAGGGATGCAACGGCTTTATTCAAAAACCGTTCGATGTTCACGAGCTGTCCCGAAAACTGAGGGACATTCTGGATAGACGGGTTCCGGGCACGGAGCACGGGACACCGCCCCGAAAGAATCCCCCTGTCCCTTGAAACTCCATGCAAACTCCCGTACACGTCTTGGTCCTTGAAATCGCAATGACGAGGGCATAGGGTTTCATTTCCCCGAAGTCCCCCGAGGCAATATAAGGAATGCGCAAGCGAAGCATTTTCACATTGCTGAGGGCACAGAGCAGACAGGGGAATGGATCAAAAAACCGTCTTCTTCATTTTCTCCTTGTTCTCTGCGGTAAAATAATGGATGTGGGGGCACAGAAGCACACCGTGACGGAAATGGAAAAAAATAAGAACTGGAAACGCTCTCCCTCCTCTCCTCCAATGCCTTGGGACGTGTTCGTCGAGGCCCTGTTTCGAGATGCTGCACCCTTTCTCGAGGCTCGCGGCGACCTGCTTCACACCCGTGTTGCGCACCGATACGCCATGCTCCTCATGGCCAGCGAAGGGGGGGATCCCGCCCTGGTCGAGCCAGCCGTCATTCTCCACGATGTGGGCTGGTCGGCGGTAGACCGGCACCGGATTCGGGGCGCATTCGGCGTACACGCGGAGGGGCGGAGCAGTGCGGAGCGGGTCAATCGAATCCACGAGATTGAAGGCGCCGCCATCGCTAGGAGAATTCTCGAATCGCATCGCTACGATGCACGATACATTGTTCGAATCGTTCGAATCATCGAGCGGCACGACTCTGGAACGGAAGCGGACAGCGTGGAAGAGAAACTGGTCAAGGACGCAGACAAGCTCTGGCGATACTCCAAGGAGGGTTTCTGGAAAGAGATCGAGCGGCAGGGCGTGGATCCCGTATATTTTCACCAGCGGCTTATCAGGCGCCGCAAGGAGTGGTTCATGACCCCCAGTGCCCTGGAAATCGCAAAAAGAGAGCTTCACGATCGAGGAAAAGAGGTGCAGGAGGTCACCCGTCCAGGACACGGACACGACAGCCGCTGATTTCTGTTGCCTGAAGCAAGGAAACCGGGGAAACCTTGCGCTCAGGAAACCTCTGGCCCCACCAGGATGCGCACATCCACAGTCTTACCCCCATGCTCGAACACCTTGAACGGATTGAGATCAACTTCACGCACCAAAGGCAGGTCAATCATCAAGCGGGAGAGGCCGAGTAGGCTGTCGCATAACACATCGAAGTCATAGGCCCGCTCTCCTCGAACTCCTTCCAGGATGCGCGAGAACCTGGTCTCTCGAATCATCCGTCGGGCGTCCTCCAGGGCCAGAGGGGCGATCCCCCGGGCCACGTCGCGCCATACCTCGGTGTAAATGCCTCCCTGACCGAACACGAGGACCGGTCCGAACTGCGGGTCCCGCTTCCCTCCCAGAATGACCTCGACCCCGCCTGAAACCATCTCCTGGATGAGAAAGCCCGCCTCGTCGGTTTTTCCATGCAAGTGTGAAAGCGCTCGGGTGATCGCCTCGCAGCCTGCCTCAAGGGCTTCGGGACCCGCCACATCGAGAAGTACACCCCCCGCTTCTGTCTTGTGGGAAATCTTCGGCGAGGAGACCTTGAGCGCTACGGGGTAACCGACCTCCTCGGCCTTTCTCAGGGCCTCCTCAATGGTCGATGCGAAACGGGTTTTTGCTGTGGCAATGCCATAGAGCCCGAGCAATGCCTCTGCCGAATCTTCGTCGAGTCGTCCCTCACCCCGATGCAGTGCCCGCGTCAGGATTTCCTGTGCTTGGGAAGAAGCATCCCGCGACGAAGGGATCGTCCGCGTCTCCTGGAAAAAAAGGTATCGACGGTATAGAGCCGCCAGGGCCCTAGCAGCCCGGGGAAGGGTCGGATATGCCACCGCCGTGCCCTGCCGTTCCACGCGGTCCATGATTTCGGGCTGATTGGGGCCATAGAACCAGAGCGCCACCGGCTTGTGAGGATAGGCAGCGGCTGTCTCCTGAATGACCTCCGATGCATCCAGGTAAGCCTCACCGGGGAGGTGCGGTGCGATGGCGATACAGACCACCCCGTCCACATGATCGTCCTGAAGAACCGCCTCCAGGGCCGCCCGGTACACACGATCCATGCCGTTCTTCATCACGGCCGGCCAGATGTCCATGGGGTTGCCGATGGGCATCCAATCCGGGGAAAGACCCCGGGCAATCTGTAGCGTCTCCTCGGAAAGCGGCGCCAGGGTGAGGCCGTTCTCCTCAAATGCATCGACGAGGATGATGCCGCCCGCCCCGGTGAAGGTGATCACCGCCACTCGATTCCCTTTCATGGGGGGCAGGTGAAGAAAGGTCTTGGTATAGTCCAGGGCCTCTTCGGGATCCTTTGCACACACCACGCCGGCTTGGCGAAACGCCGTCTCAAAGACCTCGTGGTCCCCCACCAGAGAACCGCTGTGAGAGGAGGCGGCCCGTACACCCCATCCGCTTCTGGCGGTCTTCATGGCAATGACCGGTTTCCGAGCTGCGGCCCTGCGGGCCGTTTCGTAAAGGGATGCGGCACGGGAGGTGCCTTCTACGTGGGCGAAAATGACCCGAATCCGTTCGTCCTCCATCAGGTGGGCCAAGGCTTCGGCAAAGTCCAAATCGCAGGCGTTGGCCACGTCGATCCCCTTGCCCATCCGACCTGTAAACAAGGACGCACCCACGAAAAAGATGCCGGACTGGCATATCACCCCTACCGGGACGGGTGTTCTCTCGAGCGGCATGAATGAGGAGGTGAATCCGGAAAACGCGTCATACACCCCAAGGGTGTTGGGACCCAGAATTCGAATTCCCGTTTTCCGCGCGATCTCCGTGAGTTGCTCCTGCAGGGCCCTACCCTTTTCGTCTGCATCGGAAAATCCCTGGGGGACCACGATGGCCCCTCGAATTCCCAGGGCCGCGCACTCCTCTATGACACCGGGGACCTGCTCCCGAGGCGTGGCCACAATGGCGAGGGCCACCGGATCGGGAATCTCCTGAACGTTCTTGTAAGCGGGCAGCCCTGCAATCTCGTTGGCAAAAGGATTCACCGGAAAGATTTTGCCCTCGTATCCGAATTGACGCATGTTCTCGATCACATTAAAGCTGCCGGCGCCTGTCTTGCGGGTCACCCCGATCACGGCAACGGATTCGGGGGCCATGAATACCTCCATGGGGTCTTCGTGCAATGCATCCTCCTTTGAATCTCTCCCCATCCGCTTGATCGGGATGAGGAGTTCCAACCGATAACGTGTCCTTTTCACAAAAAGATCGCTCGCTCTCCCTGGATTCCTGCTTTGACGGGACAGGGAGTGCGCGAGCGAAGTACGTCATGCCCCTACAGTGGGCGGCAAGGCGCAGCGGCGCGTGCGGGCCGGAATCGCCTCTGCGCGAAAACGAGACAGGATTGCGCATCGCCTCCGGCGCTCTGCCTCGCAGGGTTCCAAGGGTTATCCATGGGCATAAACGCGGTACGCAGTTTGGCCTTCCAGAAGGGTATCGATTTGTTCATGAATCGCCTTGCGCTCCGGGTGGGCCACCCATTCTTTCCACGCATCTGCGGATTGCCAGACACTGATGACGATGTAATCCTCCGGGTCATCGACGTTTCGAAGCGTCTCCCCGGATATGTATCCCGTCTGCTTGATTGCCTTTGTCCGCAGTTCCATGAGCAGCGGGACCAACGCCTCCTGTTTCCCCTCGGGAACCTTTCTCTGAATAATGACCTTGATTGCCATGACATTCCTCCTTTCCCCTCGTATTTCCGGGAAGGAAATGCGTACCGGAACTCCTCATTTTTCAGCCCTTCGGGATCCGGCCGCTTCCGCATGACGTTTCCCTCACCACGGGAACCCGAACACCCCCGTATAAACAGCATATCAGAATGAAGCGGAAAGGGAAACGCGAGAGGGAGGATTGCAGCGGCCGGATGTGAAAAATGCATGTCCGGCGGAGGACGTACGGCCAGAGCCAGCGGGCCGTGTCGGGGCGTTACGGGAAAACGAAAGCGCTCGAGGCCGCAAAAATATGCCGGAGGCAGAGGTCTCAGAGGTCTCGTTCCTGTCCGCTGGGGATCGTGCTCAGTCGGACCCGGGATTCTCGTAACGGTACGGGATCCCTTCCCAGTTTCTCAGAAGCAGGTATCCCTGCCCCGATGAAATCTGGTACTGGGGCGCAAGGGGTGTCTTCCCATACCCGGAAGGCGTGATGATGTAGTCGGGAACTGCCAGGCCCGAGGTGAACCCTCGGAGCTGTTCCAGTATCTCAATCCCGGTTTCCACGGGGGTTCGGAAGTGCTCGGTTCCGAGCGTGCCCTGGCAGTGGTACAGGTAGTAAGGACGCACCCGGACCTTCAGCAACTCGTGATTCAGCGCCTTGATCACCACGGGAGAGTCGTTGATTCCCCGAAGAAGCACGGACTGGTTGCCCAGGGGGATACCGGCCCGGCTCAGGCGGTCCAGGGCGACTGCGGTATCAGGCGTAATCTCCTTGGGGTGGTTGACCTGGATGTTCACAAACAGGGGATGGTGCCGAGCCAGCATTCGGCAGAGTTCGTCATCCACCCTCTGGGGTAAGACCACCGGAACCCGGGATCCGATGCGTTTGATCTCCACGTGCTCGATGGCGTCGAGCTCGGAGAGCATCCGGTCCAGGGTGTCCGTGGAAAAGGTGAAGGGATCCCCCCCGGTCAAGAGGACGTCTCGAATCTCGGAGTTATCACGGAGGTAGGAAAAAATCTCCTGAAGGTTGGCATCGGGTGTCGGGCGATCCACCTCCCCGATCTTCCTCCTTCGTAGGCAGTGACGGCAAAAGCCCGCGCAGATGTTGGTGACGTGCACGGCGACACGGTCGGGGTACCAGCGAACCATGTTGTCCACAGGCGAGCTGTACTCTTCACCAGAGAAGTCGGCGACCCCGGTCAGCGCCATTTCCCGGATATCCGGAAGCATTTGCTTGCGCACCGGACAGTTCTCATCCTCCGGGTCCATAAGGCTGGCCATATACGGGGTAAACGCCCAGCGAAAGCGTTCCTGAATGGTGGTGAATTCCTTCCGCTGCTTCGAGGTCAGTGGAAGGACGTTTTCCAGGACCTCGGCGCTGGTGATGCGGTTGGCCAGTTGCCATTTCCAGTTCGCCCAATCCTCATCCGACGCGTTGAGGACTTTCTGAATCCGCACGCGCTGCCTGTGAATCGTCTCAGCCTGCTGGAATCCCGTGGGGACTCCTTTCCGCGCTTCGAGGTAGTTCACGGCATACTGCTTGAACTGCTCTGCCTTTGCCAACGAAATCGTTCGCTTCTCGTCCCTTTCCCGTTGTTCCTCCATCGCGTTCCCTCTCACAATCCGTATTTTCGCATTTCCAAGGCGGATGCTTGTCCTTCGAGGCCTCATACCTGCGTTGCGCACCGCTTGCATGACGCAAGGCCCATCTTCAAGAGATCCCTCTAATCTGTTTTGCCCCTTCCGGCCACATCCTTTGGAGGACAATGGCCGCTGCAGGACACGCATCCGCACATCGTCCGCAGCCCACGCACCGGTTTTCATCTATCCTTGCCGTATTGTCGACTCGAACAGCCCCAGTGGGACAAACCGCTTCGCAGGTTCCGCAGCCCTTGCATCGGTCCGCCCGCACCACAGCGCGGAAATGCGGACCGGCATCTCTTTGTTCCATCCGGGCGAGACGGCGATTCAGTTCCCGAAGGCGGCCCTCTACCTTACCGGCCCGCCTCTTCAAAATTTCCAACTCCCGCACACGGTTCATGGTTTCCCCCATTCCCCCCGACCCTGCGGGAGTCCTAACACCTCGAACACGTGAAAAGCCCGCCGGCTCTTGTGTGATGTTCCCGGGCCATGCCCGGGCAGACACGTGCTTTTTGGACATCACAGGCTGAAAGAACGGGGCCGGAATGCAGCCGGCCGGGGGTGTGACGATTCCCTCATTTTGCGAAGGGGCGACCAAGCCCTAATTGACCTGCTTCTTCATGTAGGAGTCCAGGGCCTCCTGGAGCGTCCCTGCCGCAAGAAAAGCGCAGTGACGGTCCTCTTCGGGAAGACCCCCGAGGATGTCCAGAATGATATCGCCGGTAATCTCCGTCAGCTCTTCCGGGGTCTTTCCCAATGCGAGCTCGGCGGCAAACGAGCCGCACACCGTGCTGGATCCGCAGCCGTCGGTTTGGAACGAGGCCTCCGTGACCCGATCGCCCTGGAACTTCAGAAAGATCTGCATGGTATCCCCACACGTTCCCGTGAGCCTACCGTAGCCGTCCGGGTTTTCCAGGGCTCCCACATACCGGGGATTTCTCCATCGTTCGTAGGCTACGTCGCCATAGTCCTTCCGGGCTTCGTCGTAGATTTGTTCCTGCAAGTCCTGTACAAACGTATCAAAATCATCCGTCATACTTAGGTATCCTCCGTTTCTCGAGCTCTCCGGTCTCCCCTTCGGGGCAAGGGAAACGCTGTATTCACCCTCCTCAGGTAAAGGCCGTAAAGGACGTCTCCTCCGACGCCTCCAACGGCTTGGAAGTCCATTCGCCCTGTTCAGGGGCACGCATTATGGCAGAAAAGGTCCTGGAGCGCAAACCATCTACTTTCCCGCCCTCTTTTCCCTTGCCACGACCCACCTGACGTCTCCCGAGGGATGATTCAGGAAAGGGATACCCACTTGACAATTGTCAGTGTACGATATACTCACACAGGCTTCTGCCTGATGCAATGTCGTTCATAAGGCGCTTAGCCGCAACAGTGGTTGTTTTTACCCGAGGCCCTGCCAGGAGGTCCTTGTTCATGCTTTTTTCGATTCTTTTCTATATTTCACTCTGCATCTTTATTCTGGGAACGGCCTGGAAGGTGACCACCTGGTTCACCCGCTGCATCGGTCCGGCATCCCGAGGCATTCCATCGTCCCGCAGAGTCTCCGCAGCTCTCCAGGGTATGCTGCGAACCCTCTTCAGCAGGAAAATCGTCGTGGTCGCCGCGGCGTTCTTCCTGGACGGTATCCTGCAACGCCGAATCCTTAAGGAGAGCGTCCTTCGCTGGGTCATGCACATAACCCTTTTTGCGGGGTTCATGCTCCTCCTGTTGATGCACGCCCTGGACGAGTGGATCACGATGAGACTCTTCGCGGAGTACTCGTCCACGGTAAACCCCTTCTTCTTTCTTCGGGATTTCTTGGGAGTCCTTGTCCTCGTAGGCCTAGGGATCGCCGCTTTGCGCCGATTCATTCTCAAGGTACCCCGGTTGAAAACGCGCACTCCGGACAGGATCGCCCTTCTCCTCCTGGCGATCATCATGGTGTCGGGTTTGCTTCTCGAGGGGGCCAAGATGCTCTCCCATCGAGAATACCAGCAGATGGTCGAGGACTATGCGGACACGGACGATGCAGAAGAACTCCGCGCGCTTGAGAGTTACTGGGTGCAGGAATTTGGGGTCGCCTCCCCTGACGTGTCTCCTCCCTTCCCGGATGAGACCCTTTCCCTCGGACGCGAAGTCCACGAGATGAGCTGCGCGTACTGTCATGCCCCGTCTCCGTGGGCCTTTGCAGGGTATGGAACCAACCGAGCCATGCTTCCGATCGCCACGTTTCTGGAACGCGTCCACGCGGTCCTCATCTTCTGGCACATCCATATCCTGGCCTGCTTTATCGGGCTCGCCTATGTCCCGTTCAGCAAAATGTTCCACATCCTCGCCACCCCTGTGGGGCTTGCCGTAAGCGCGGTGACGGACTTTGAGCACTCGGATCCCGCAAACATCGCCACGCGTCAGGCCATTGAGCTGGACGCCTGCACGCAATGCGGCACATGCAGCCTGCGTTGCTCCCAGGTCGGCGCCTTTGAATTCCTGGACAATCCCTATATCCTTCCTTCGGAAAGGATGGCCTACCTGTGCCGACTGGGCCGATCCGGACGCCCGGGTCCGGCCGCGCTCGAGGCCCTGCGCCAGGGGGCATACATCTGCTCGAACTGCGATCGATGCACCGTGGTTTGCCCGGCCGGGATCAACCTTCGAGAGCTGTGGATCAGTGTCCGAGAGGACCTCATTCAAGAGGAGGCCCCCGAGCCGGTCATGCTCTCCCCGTTCTCCTTTCTGCGCGGTCTTCGCCGCCCCGTATTGGAGCGAACGGTGGATTACGGCGGCCCCCTTTCACGAGCAAGGATTGCCGTCCTCGGGAATGGAGCGGAAGGAAAGCCTTCTTCCGGGGAAAGAGAACCCTTGCCTATCCTTGGACCGCAGGAGACTGCCAAGGACCCGCTCCTGCAAGCCGAGCACTTCGCCCACTGCTTCGGGTGCAGGACCTGCACCACCGTGTGCCCGGTAGTGGCCGCTTTTGAGGACCCCGAAGACGGCCTGGGTCTATTACCTCATCAGATCATGGCCTGCCTGGGACTCGGGCTGCAGGACATGGCCGGCCGGGCCGGCATGCTCTGGGACTGCGTCACCTGCTACCAGTGCGAGGAGCACTGCCCCCAGGGAGTGCGCATCACGGACATTTTTTACACGCTGAAAAACAGAGTCATTCAAGAGGGCTGGAATCCCCGACAACGGCTTACCGATACGCGGGAGGAAGCAAAACAACAGACTGCGGAGGACCGTGACCCCTTACCGTGAGGGGCGAGAGCAGCACACGTGAACCATCGGTGTCCAGCAGACGAGGATTCTTGAACGATCCGGAAATGAAACGAGTCACCTTATGAATACGTACGCGCTTTTCCTTGGCTGCACCATCCCTGCACGCGTCCAGCCGTATGAAAACGCCACCCGTGCCGTCCTGGGCAAGCTCGGTGTGCGCCTCGTGGACTGCCGTGATTTTGCGTGCTGTGGCTATCCATTAAGAAACGTGGACCAGAGGGCCTTCCTTTTTTCCGCCGCCCGCAACTTGGCGCTAGCGAACCACTTGGGCCTGGAGATGCTGGTCCTGTGCAAGTGCTGCTTTGGCTCGCTCAAGGCTGCACAACACATCCTCCGCCGCGATGCGGCTGCGCGCAACGACATCGGCCGACGCCTTCAGGAGCAGGGATTGAGGCTCGACGCCGACATCGAGGTCAAGCACCTGCTCAGCGTCCTCCGCCACGATGTCGGCCCGGCCACCTTGAAGGAAAAGGTCACCCGGCCCCTCACGGGGCTGAAAGTCAGCGCGCATGTCGGATGCCACGCTCTTCGGCCAAGCCACATCACGCGGTTCGATGATCCCGTGTCCCCCCGGATCTTTGACGAGCTGGTCGAAGTCACCGGGGCAAAAAGCATTCAGTGGGACACCAAGCTGGACTGCTGCGGAGCCCCCCTGCTGGGTGTGAACGACGAGCTTTCAACCGCTCTCACCCGCAACAAGCTGGACATGGCTTCAAAAGCCGGAGCGGACCACCTCTGCACGGCCTGCCCATACTGCCAGCTTCAGTTCGACACCGTCCGGCAGCGCCTCAGGGAGGGAAACGATCCCCCGGACGTCGTCCCTCCTGTGCTCTATCCTCAGTTGTTGGGGTGGAGCATGGGTATCGAGCACAAGCTGCTGGGCATCGAAAAGAACGCCATGGATCCCGTAGCGACCGATGCCATCTGACACGGCCCCCGGTGCGGGATCGAAGGATATCCTTATCCGATGTTGCATGGGAAGCACCCCGGACTCACCTGCGGGTGAGACCACCGGGATCTGACATATGGAGTGAACCATGACATTCAATGAAACGGGCGCGGTACTGGTCGTTGGAGGAGGCATCACCGGAATGCAGGCGGCGCTGGACCTGGCGAACTCCGGGTTTTTCGTCTACCTTGTGGAGAGGTCGAGTTCCATCGGCGGTATGATGTCCCAGCTGGACAAGACCTTTCCGACCAACGACTGTGCCATGTGAATTATCTCGCCCAAACTGGTCGAGGTCGGCCGGCACATCAACATAGAGCTGCTCACCCTCTCCGAAGTCCAGGATATCTCGGGACAAAGGGGCAACTTTGAGGTCCGCGTGATTCAGCGCCCTCGTTTCGTGGACGTGGACAAGTGTATTGCATGCGGTGCTTGCACAGAAAAGTGCCCGAAGAAAATCCCCGATGAATACAACGAAAAGCTGATCCGCAGAAAGGCCATCTACCTGAAATATCCCCAGGCGGTCCCGTTGAAGTATGCCATTGATCCCGAGGTCTGCCTGAAGCTGACCAAAGACAAGTGCGGAAACTGTGAAAAGGTCTGCCCTGCAGGGGCCATCCGGTACGACGACAAGGAAAGTGAGCGGACCCTGAACGTCGGGGCCGTGGTTCTCGCAGACGGCTGCGAAGCGTATGACCCGGCCGAACACGACACCTATGGTTACACGAAAAACCCCGACATCGTCACCAGTCTCGAGTTTGAACGCATGCTCTCCGCATCGGGGCCCACCGGGGGGCATCTGGTCCGGCCTTCGGACGGCCGGGAGCCCACACGGATCGCCTGGCTCCAGTGCGTGGGCTCGAGGGACGAAAGCCTCGGAGGCCGCGGATACTGCTCCAGCGTGTGCTGCACGTACGCCATCAAAGAAGCCGTTCTTGCCAAGGAGCACTGCCACGGCAATCTGGATGCCGCCGTCTTCTACATGGACATCCGAACAACGGGGAAGGATTTCGAAAGGTACTACGAACGGGCCAAAGCAGAGCAGGGAGTTCGATTCGTAAAGGCCCGCATTACGCACATCGCAAACGCAAACGGCACGAACCGAATCCGGTATGTGAACGAAGCGGGAAAACGCGTGGAAGAGGACTTCGACATTGTGGTCCTTTCCGTGGGCCTGGGGCCCAACCCCAGGAGCGCCGAGCTCGCAAGTACCCTGGGCGTCAAGCTCGACCCTTACCATTTCGTTCGAACAAGCAGCTTCCGCCCGGTCCGGACCTCGCAACCCGGCATATACATCAGCGGGTCCCACCAGGCCCCCAAGGACATTCCGAGTTCCGTGGTGGATGCCAGCGCCGCCGCCGCCGAGGTAGCCGTTGATCTGGCCGACGCCCGCTGGACCCTGACCAAGGCTCCACAGATCCCCGAGGAACAGGACGTCCGCGGAGCCCCGCTGCGAATCGGCGTTTTCGTGTGCTGCTGCGGCACAAACATCGCGGGCGTCGTGGACGTGGACCAGGTGGTGGAGTTTGCCCAGGGACTTCCCGGCGTCGCCTATGCCGAGAAGAACCTGTTCAGCTGCTCCCAGGATACGCAGGAAAAAATGGCCAACCTGATTCAGGAAAAGGGCCTTAACCGGGTGGTAGTCGCCGCGTGCACGCCCAAAACCCACGAGCCTTTGTTCCAGGAAACCCTGACCAGCGCAGGCCTGAGCAAGTACCTGTTCGAAATGGCCAACATTCGAAACCAGTGCTCCTGGGTTCACCGGGACGAACCGGAGGCGGCCACCCGCAAAGCCAAGGACCTGGTCGCCATGTCCGTGGCCAAGGCCAGTCGCTTAAAGCCACTGAAAGAACCGGTCCTGGAAATCATCCAGACAGCCCTCGTCATCGGCGGCGGCATCGCCGGAATGGAGGCCGCCAGGACCCTTGCCAATCAGGGGTACCCCACCTACCTGGTCGAGAGAACACAGCAGCTCGGGGGCAACGCCGCTTCTCTCCACGAGACATGGAGGGGCGAGCCCTTAGCCCCCTACCTTTCCGATCTGATCGAGGACGTCAACATTCACCCCGGCATCCGGGTCTTTCTTGGAGCGGAAATCGAAGAAGTGGAAGGCTTTGTCGGAGACTTCCGCACCATGATCCGGCAGGGACGCCAGAGCCGGTTGCTCCGCCACGGCGTGACCCTCGTCGCCACGGGCGCCCATGAATACGCACCCGAAGACTACCTTTACGGCAAACACCCGAGCGTCCATACAGGCCTGGAGCTGCAACGTCGTCTGCGAGACGGGGATCCCTCTCTCGAGGAGATCGGGGCGGCGGTTTTCCTGCAATGCGTGGGGTCCCGCATTCCGGAGCGGCCTTACTGCTCCAAGGTGTGCTGCACCCAGTCCATCAAGAGTGCATTGAGCCTGAAAACGATCAACCCCTCCATGAATGTCTTTATCGTGTATCGGGACATGCGGCCTTATGGACTACGCGAGGACTTGTATCGAGAGGCGAGAGAGGCGGGCGTAGCCTTTGTCCGCTATCGCTCGGATGAGGGCTTTGACGTCCACGCCGACAACGACCGCTTGCGAACCGTGTTCACGGACACCGTTCTGAACCGGCGTATGGAGATTCACACCGATCTGCTGGTTCTGGCTTCTGCCATAGAGCCGGACAAGGACAGCCCTCTGGCACAACTTTATAAAATATCCCGGAACGACGATGGGTTCTTCGCCGAAGCCCACGTCAAGCTTCGGCCGGTTGACTTTGCGACGGACGGGGTTTTCGTCTGCGGTCTGGCCCATGCCCCCAAACCCGTGGACGAAAGCATTGCGCAGGCCCAGGCCGCGGCGGCCAGGGCTTCAACGCTTCTTGCAGCCCGAAGCATCCCGGTGAGCGGGACCGTTGCCTACATTCAACCGGACTTCTGCAGCCTGTGCGGGGTCTGTGCCACGGTGTGTCCTTACGGCGCCCCTGCCCTGGACGAGAATACCGGGAAAATGAAAATCCAGTCCACTCTTTGCAAGGGCTGCGGCCTTTGCGCTGCGTCGTGCCGGAGCGGGGCCATTTCGCTGAACGGTTTTGAAAACGCTCAGATCCTGGCCATGATCGAAGAGATGTCCGAGGCCTAGCTTCGCTAGGGCCTGTCCGCAGAAGACTCAGGTTCCCGGAGTCCCTTCGAGTGGTTGACAGAATCCGGCCATAGGGGTAGCTTGGAAAAGAAGGGAAGGGACACCTACTCAATGCCCCCTGAGGGCGGGAAGGAGGCATCCATGATCGACATCAATCAGCTTCGAAGCGTCCACCTGCTCAGCTACCTGAACGACGAGATGCTCCAGAAAATTGAACCCATCACCACCATCATGGACTACAAGGCGGGTGAATTCATCTTCAAAGAAGGGGAGTATGCCGAGCACCTGTACGCCATCCTGGAGGGAGAGGTCGGCCTGGAAACCGAAAAGAACCCTTCCAAGCTCATCCTCGTTACCAAGCTCTCCTGCGGCAGGACGCTGGGCTTCTCCGCTGTTCTGGATACGGAGCATCGCAAGTACCTCGGGTATGCCAAGGCCATGAACGACACCAAGCTCTTCGCGTGGAAGGGAGCGGAGCTGGAGAAGCTCTTTGTGCAGGATTATGAGCTGGGTTTCCTGATCATGCGGCGCATTGCAAACACGATTCACAAGAGGTTGGATGTCACGAAAACGCAGCTCGTGGATATCTATCAATAGGAAAAATCCTTCCTCCCCCTTGGAAAAGTCGACCGCCTCCGGGCGGCACCCTCTCTTGTAACACCTCGATATCACACACCGCCACATCCTGGCATCGGGATTGCAATTCCAAGCGGCAAACCCGCATGCCGGAGTTTTTTCATTACGCAACAAAGGACACGGAATCTGGAGGATAGAGATGACGCTTCTTCTGTACCCCGTTCGCCCCCTTTTCATGCTTCTTGGCATCCTTGCCTTTTGCTTCTCCTCAGGATTGTCAGAGGCGAAGGATATTCCTATGGCCGATGTCCGGCACCTCATGGAACTCCCGGTCTCCTCTATTCTTCAAAACAGCCCCGTCTCCCACCTGAACACGCCAACCTCGCTGGAGGCCGTTCGCACATCGAGTCGACCGGCTGTTCTCTTGGTCTACCGATCCCGCGATCAACGCTCTCGGGAGTTGGCCACCCTCATGCGTTATCTGGCCCTGGAGTTCCGCCATCGCATCGATTTCTTTGCCCTGGAAATTCCGGAAGAGACTTCCAGCGCAGAGGACATCTCGTTAAGGACACAAAAAGCCCTCCGTTTAGAAAAGATCCCGGCCACCCTGTTTTACCGCAATGAGGGAACCGGGGACAGCAGCAAAAGTCTTGCCTCCCCCAGCCTGAAGGAATACCGCTCTCCGGGTCGCCTGTTCTGGAAAACGTGCTATGCAGCAGCGGTGCGCTACCTGGATCAGTGCTTCTAGCTTGTTTCCATCCAGAAATGGTTATTCTTCATGCACTTCGTGTGCTTCGTGGTGAAGAATTACGCTTTTTCCACACTCGAAGGACGGGAATTGTGCGAGTCAAGCCTTTGCAAGGGAGCGTCATCTTTTTTGCGGATGCGGACCAGATCTCAGCGCTCGTCGTCCTGGCCAACTACGGGGGGGGGACAATGAAAACGTGATCGTCCCCTACGCTGCGGGCTGCCAGACCCTGGGCATCTACCCCTACCGGGAGGCCGAAGCCGAGCCCCAGCGGGCCGTGCTGGGCCTTACGGACCTCTCCGCCCGCGCTGCTGTTTGCCGGCAGCTGGGAGACGGATTCCTGACCTTCACCGTGCCCCTTCACATGTTCGACGAGTTGGAGAAAAATGTGGACGGCTCTTTTCTGGAGCGCCCCACCTGGCAGTCCCTGGTTTCGCGGAAATAGAAAGACCCGGCGGAAAGGAACAAGACACCGATTCACGACTCCGGAACAAAGGCCACCACATCGTCGATCCGGCCCTGATCGGTCAGAACCATGGCCAGTCGATCGAGCCCCAGGGCAATCCCGGCGGCCTCGGGCATCCGGCTCAGGGCCCGAAGGAACGCTTCCGGCAAAGGGAAGGTGGGTTCGCCGGACCGCTCTCTGGCCGCCAGGTCTCTTTCAAAACGCCGCCGCTGCTCCTTCGGGTCGTTCAGCTCACTGAACCCGTTGGCAATTTCCAGCCCGGCGATGTAAAGCTCTACACGTTCGCACACCGAGTCATCGTCGGCGCGGAGCCGCGAAAGGGATGCCATGGAAGCAGGGTAGTCGTGAAGGAACATCGGACGGGGATGGCCCAGGTGCGGCTCGATTTCGCCCACCAGGATCTCCTCGAATCGGCCGGAGGCGAGTGCGGCATCAAGGGAAACAGAGGCATACCGCCCAAAGGCCTCACGCACCGTTACCCGATCCCAGGGGGAATCCAGACCGATCTCCCTCCCCCGGAAGGGGATGGTTGATCCGAATCCCAGCTCACCGGCCACAGAGCGAATCATGGCCTCACACCCCTCTATCAACCCCCGATAATCCGTCCCTGTGCAGTACCACTCCAGAAGCGTGAACTCCGGGAGATGGCGATCCCCCCGCTCCCCTGCACGAAAGCACCGTGAGATCTGGTAAATGCGTTCGTAGCCCGATGCAAGGAGCTGTTTCATGTAAAGCTCGGGAGAAGGGTGAAGCACGCCCCGGGGCGTTTCGATATAGGAGATGTGCGGCTCCGGAATCGGGGCGGAGAGGATGTGCGGGGTCTCGACCTCCATGTAGCCCCGGTCGTCAAAAAACCTCCGGACAGCCCGCATCATTTTCGCGCGCAGCCGGAGGTTCTGCTGTTTCGTTTCACTATTCACGCCGCTGTCGGCGGATCTATCCCTTGACCCGGGTGACATACTCCCCGGTCCGGGTATCGAGGGTGATTCGAGTCCCTTCCTCGATGAAGGGCGGGACCCGCAGCGTGTATCCGGTCTCCAGGGTCACGGGCTTGCTGTCGCCGGACACGGAATCCCCCTTCACCCAGGGATCCGCCTGGGTCACGGTAAGATCCACGAAGTTGGGCGGGGTGATGCCGATGGGCGTGGTCTCGAAAAAGAGAATGTCCACCTCCAGATTGTCGGTCAGGTAGTTCTTCGCCTCCCCCACCTGCTCCGACGTGAGCATGGACTGCTCGTAGGTCTCCACATCCATGAAGTAGTATTCTTCGTCCTGGTTGTAGAGGTACTGCATCCTCCGCTCTTCCAGGTTGGCCGGCTCAAAGGTATCCCCGGAGCGATACGTTCGGTCGATGACCAGCCCCGTGATCATGTTCTTGAGCTTGCACCGGTACAGGGACTGACCCTTTCCCGGCTTGCTGAACTGAAAGTCGGTAATCACATACGGCTCGTTGTCGAGCTGAATTTTGAGATTCTTCCTTAAATCGCTTGCGTTGTACATACATCCATTCCTTCCGTATCCGTTCTGGCTCAAGACGTTTGAGCCGGATGATAGGGGACGCCTCGATTCCTGTCAAGACCCTCCTGCACCCCGCAAACCCTATCCCTGATCCGTGCCGCAAATCGCGTTCCGGACCGGAGGATGTTGAAACGAACAGAGAACGAGGCCCCGGAAACCGAGAAACGCTCATCAGGAATTGACATGCGTTTTTTGGCTCGACTATCATACTTTCTCACCCGCGCGTCTCAAGACTTGCGGGATGTGCCCTTTTCCACGCCCTTCGAGCCATGCACGGTCGAAGCGCTCCACGCGAGGATTCCATGGCATTGCTGAACCGTCGTGCGGACCTCCTCCTTGCAGGAGGTACTGTCCTGAATGTGTATACCGGAGAGCTCCTCTCCCAGAACGTCGCCGTTCTAGGGGAGCGGATCTCTTACGTGGGCAACGACACCCGGGGAGTCACATCCGAAACCCGCGTACTGGACGTCTCCGGCAAGTGGCTGGTGCCCGGCTACGTGGATCCTCACTTTCACCCCTGGTTCATCTACAACCCCGTCTCGTTTGGGGAGGCCGCTTCCGCTCGTGGGATCACCACCCTTTTCTGTGACAATTTGATCTTCTACATGCTCATGGGTGTCGAGCGCTTCGAGGCGTTCATGGAGAGTCTTCAGGGCTTGCCCGTCACCTTTTACTGGTGGGCCCGGGCGATCCCGCAGACCCCTATGGAGGAGGAAGGAGTCCTTTTTTCAACAAGAAATATTCAGCGCCTCCTGTCGCATCCGAATGTTCAATCCGTGGGGGAGATCACCCGCTGGCAGGATTTGGTCCGCGGGAATGCGAAGCTTCAGGAGATCATTCAATACGCCAAGACCTTGAAGAAGAGGGTGGACGGCCATACCGCCGGGGCCCGATGGGATCACCTGGTGTCCCTGTCCGGGGCAGGCGTGGAATCCTGCCACGAGAGCATTCGCGGGGACGAGGTGGTGGAGCGCCTCCGCCTAGGCATGTACGCCATGCTGCGAGAAAGCTCGTTGCGGCAAGATCTGCACGAGTTGCTGGAAAAGGTGCGGCGGGAGGGCCTGCGAACAGACCGCATCATGCTGACCACGGACTGCTCGTCCCCTGCCTTTTACGCGGAGCACGGTATCAACGACCGATTGATCCGCATCGCCCTGGAGGAGGGGTTCGACCCGGTCACAGCCTATCGCATGTGCACGATCAATCCGGCCGTATACTTCGGCATGGATCACGAAATCGGAGGCATCGCACCGGGCCGACAGGCCGACATGCTGGTGCTTCGGGACCTCGCCGACCCCCTTCCCGAGACTGTCCTTTCCAGAGGACGCATCGTGGCCCGAAACGGGGTTCCGGACCGGCCGTTTCCTGAAACGCGCTGGGAAGCGTGTCTTCCTCCGCCCTCCTTTGTGACGCACCCCTGGCACGCTGAAGCAGATCTTTTCAGAATCCTTTCGCCGTCATCCCGGATCACCCTGCCCGGTATTCGGCTCGTGAGCGCCGTGATCACCCGAAAGGACCTGCGATCGTTTCCGGTGGAGCACGGAGAGGTGCAACTGGAAGAAGAGGATTTTTCCTACGTGGCCCTTCTGGAGCGTTCCGGAAAATGGGTGACCAACGGCGTGCTGGGCGGCTTTGGGTCGGGGGTCGAGGGATTGGCTTCCTCCTTCAACACGGCCGCCCAGATCCTGACCATCGGCCGAAACCCGGAAGCCATGGCCCTTGCTGTAAATCGCGTGATGGAAATGGGGGGCGGCATCGTTCTGGTGGAGAGGGAAAAGACCCTCCTCGAGCTTCCCCTTCCGCTGGGCGGGCTGATGTCCGACCGTCCCCTGGAAGAGCTTGCCGAATGGGAAACCTCACTCCTGAAGCATCTCCAGTCCAGGGGGTACCCGTTTCACGACCCGCTGTACACCCTGGTCTTCCTGCCGAACGATTTTTTACCCGCCTTGCGGATCCACCGAGGGGGTGTGGTGGACATACGAACCGGGGAGGTCCTCTGGCCACGGCGGGACCTCCCCTGAGAATGACTGCCCTGCACCGCCCCCGACCTGCGCGATATTTTCCCCTTGAATCTCCAGGGACGGATCATCTATAAAGGCAGGTTACAATCGGTCCCACCCCTTTTCACATTCCTGTCAAGGGCGGATCCCAACCCCGTAGAAAGGGAGAAAACCATGAAACTCGCCGTCAGCGGCAAGGGAGGCGTGGGGAAAACCACTTTCTCCGCCCTCCTCATTCGAGCCCTGGCCGACCAGGGGAAACGGGTGCTGGCCATTGATGCGGACCCGGACGCCAACCTGGCACAGGCCCTTGGAGTGGATCGGAACGCCGAGATCACCCCGATATCCGAGATGAAAGCCATTATCGAAGAACGTACCGAGGCCAAGACTGGGACCATGGGGTCCTTCTTCAAGCTGAATCCCAAGGTGGACGACCTGCCTGACAAGCTCTCCACCACAGTGAACGGGGTCAAGCTGATGGTGCTCGGCGGCGTCAAGACGGGCGGAGGGGGATGCATCTGCCCCGAGAGCACCATGCTCAAGGCTTTGGTGCGCCACATTGTTCTGGCACGCGATGAGGCAATCGTACTCGACATGGAGGCGGGACTCGAGCACCTGGGTCGAGGCACGGCCATGGCCGTTGACCGGCTCCTGGTTGTGGTGGAGCCGGGCCGAAGAAGCATTGAGACCGCCCATCACATTCGAAAGCTTGCCGCGGACATCGGTCTGAACAAGCTCGGATTCGTAGGGAACAAAATCCGCTCGGAATCGGACAAGACCTTCTTGACCGAGAACCTTCCCGATTTCGACTTTTTCGGGTTTATTCCGTTCACCACGGAGATTATCGAGGCGGACCTGGAGGGCCGTCCTCCCTACGAAAAGGACCCCAAGGCCCTGGAGGCGGTCCGGGAAATGCTCAGAAAGCTCCAGCCCGACGAGGAATAAGCGAACCGCCCCCTGTTTTTGCGGGTAGGGGCGAAGAGGGTTCTGAGAAGCATACGACACCCCAGAGGACGGCGGAAGCGTGCCCTACGGGGCACTTGCTTGGCCGAAGAGGAGAGAACGAGGCATGGCACATCGCATACACAACTTCAACGCAGGCCCGGCGGCCTTGCCGCTCCCGGTGCTCGAGGAGATCCAGACCTCGTTTCTGGACTTTAAGGGCTCGGGCATGTCCATCACCGAGGTGAGCCACCGCAGCCCCTGGTTCGACGAGGTCATCGAGGAGACCTTGGAACGGACCCGTCGGCTTCTGAACCTGGGAGAGGCGTACCGCGTTCTGTTCGTGCAGGGGGGCGCGAGCTTGCAGTTCTGCATGATTCCCATGAACTTCGCCCTTCAGGGCCGGCCCGTGGA